>Ga0180433_10004883_pt1 | contig 18567 bp, 24 predicted proteins | sample SS_ome_8_FD_132980 | JGI IMG/M metagenome (GOLD analysis project Ga0180433, IMG submission 132980) | Hypersaline lake sediment archaeal communities from the Salton Sea, California, USA - SS_1_D_1 metaG | ecosystem: Environmental > Aquatic > Non-marine Saline and Alkaline > Hypersaline >... | reverse complement strand
GTTCGAACCAGCTCGGCAGAAGACTGCCTCCGGCAAGCGCGAGTCCGAGAGGAAGGTCGTCGCCAGCTTCCGCTCGGTGCGGGACTGGTGTATAGAGCTGGGCTTGATCGAGAGGTTGATCGAATGAGCGAAGAATACAAGCCGCACCCGTCTCACCGGATGACACCTTGGAGAGAAACCATAGTGACTCTGGTGGCTACGTCACGCTTCGGCGACATAAGGAAGTGCAAGCTCTGCGAAGCCGAGCACGCCAGGACTGTAGCTGGAGAAGCTCACCATCCTGAGCTGGATGTGCCATGTCCATATGCCATCAGGGTCAAGGCAGCTGCTATCAAGACCGTGGAAGGCAAGGTCTTCACCGGTCGCGACCATGCTGCCACTCTACATGCCATGAAGGCAGCTGGTGAACCTCCTCCACGTGGCCATAAGGATGGCTTCGTGGATACTGAGGACAACTTCCTCAATAGATTCCAAGCAGCTGATCTCGCCCTCAAGATAGGCCAGATCAAGAAGCTGGGCTGGCCACACATGGGTCTGGACAGCTCAGACCTGATGCAACAAGACCCTGACTACCTGAGTTGAGTTCCCTTCCCTTTGTCTTCTACACATACTTCTTGGTGGACACTATGCCTTGGACAGTTGGATTCTCACCCAGAGACGCGAAGTGCTCGGAGTGCAAGGATAACATTCAAGCCTACGATCCTCGCATCGACTGGGATGATGACGAGGGAGAGGGCGACTCCAAGGTTGACTGGCGCCACCGAAGGTACTGCCTAAGATGTGGCATTCCCCTCATGGAAGCAGCTGAGAAGAACGTGACTCAGCGACTCGCCCAAGCCCGTCGTGTCTGGAATCAGACAGCTGCCCGATTCGGCCGCAAGAAGATCAAGGAGAAGAAGCCAACCAAGCCCAAGACGATCCCGTGCCAGCATGCAAAGTGCGGGGGATCAGCCGCGCTGATAGTCTCCATACGTGGCCAAGGCAAGGTCTACATGTGCGACAAGAAGCACGTGTTCTTCAAGGAGAGCAAGCGATGACGAGCCCACTGGAAGTCTTGCGGAGAGTCTGGAACGCCCACATCGACGGCGAGATAGCTCTGGTACCAGACCTCGCCGACGATGTCCAGCTCCTTGTGGAGCCTGGCCGTCGCCCCTACCATGAGAACTGGAAGGAGCGTCTGGCCAAGATGCAGCGCTTCTTCTACCATCTCCATGTCACGGAATGTGGCAGCAACGGGAAGATCCACCGGAAGCCCTACGTGACCATCTGCATCATCCTCGACCCGGTCGAGGAGAAGGCCTCCCGCGGCGTCGCTATCTGCCATCCGCTCGACACTCCAAACAACAAGAAGGGCCGGCAGAAGGCCCAGGCGTGGGCCGAGAGGGCCCTGTACTACGAACGGGATGTGCCTGGCAGACCCCAGAACGAGGAGGTCGTCGGGAGACTCATGCAGGCCGTGATGGATAGCGAGGACAAGGGCCTATACAACGTGTTCCGCGACTTCCCGCTGTTCGTCACCTTCGGCATGTACCTCGGCGAGAAGGAGAACATGGACGCGCCTCCTACGCTGAAGGAGCTCGCCATGATCTCCCGACAGCTGCTCTCAAGGAAGGGCAAGCTGGAAGCGATGGCACCGATTCAGGCGGTCATGGACCTGTTCGCCAAGAACATCGACGGCGAGGAAGCCGACCTGATCCTCAAGGCCTGGAAGGCCAAGATGGAAACCAAGAAGTAACCCACAGACCCTGTTCAGGAGACACGCAATGTCCAAGAAGGTAGCCAAGGGAAGCATTCAGGTGACCCCGGAAGTCACCATGAACGTGGAGCTCGACGCCAACAACCTCGTGGATATCCACGTGGCCATGAAGGAAGAGGCCCTCCTCAAGCAGGAGAAGGAGCTCCAAGAAGCTCTCCTGAAGGCCGAGGAATCGGTGAAGAACATCACCATGAAGCTCAACTCGGCCCTGCACGAGATCGGCGAGGAGAAGGAGAAGCAGATGGCCGAGGAGGTATTCCCGGCCCTCAAGAGCTTCGGCTTCAAGGACCTCATCGGGAAGTGCCAAGTCGGGTTCAGCACCGACACCAAGAGGCTCATGCTGAGGCTGGACTTCACGCTCTATACCGGCCGAGGCCTCGAGGCCCACGGCATCCACACCATCAAGAGGATGCGGGTACCCAAGGCCGTGGCCGCTATCCACAAGGAGAAGAAGCAGGCCGACAAGACCGTCCAGGACATCAAGGGCGAGCTGCTGAAGGTCAAGAAGGGTCTCGCCAGCGTCGACCGGATGGAGAGAAGGGCCCGTGCCCAGATGGCCATCCGCGCGCTCGAGTCCACGGTCGCCGGCCGCAAGATGCTGGCCGGAATTCGCACCGACGCCACCAAGGCCCTGCCGGCGCCCAAGTGAGATGAAGCCGCCCTACGTCATACTGGATGTCAAGGATGGCCTGCTCGACAACATCATCGTGGGCCCCCTAACTGAGGAAGAGGCCCTCAGGGTACCTTCCGACCGGCTGGTATGGCCCAAGGATGGGGAGAAGATCTCCGAGGCCCTGGACGGGATCTTCGAGACACCGCCAGGGTTCACGCGTGTGGTGGAGCTACGTGAGGCCGAGGTCAACCAAGAACACCGGTCTATCCGCGCGTTTGTGCTGGCCAAGGACCAGTTCGGTATTGATCTGCCTGCTTGGACATGGTCCGGCCATAGTCGGGTCAGGAACGAGAGATTGCTCAAGTTCTTTGGCCAGCTGAAGCACTGGATGATCGAGGACACCGACCCGGAGCTGCTCCACGACGCGGCCAAGCGCATCAAGATCCTGTTCAACAAGCCGATGTGGGCGGAAGCCAGAATCGGCCGACGCAAGGGCTTCATCGTTGATGAGGTGGACGCTGGATGGCACAGTAACCTCGCCATCCTGCGCTACAACCTCGCCGAATGGGAGAGGCGCAGGAAGAAGCGTAAGCAGGAGAACGCCGCCCGGGAGAACGAGCTGGTACGCAAGGAACTCCTGACATGCCAGGAAGCGGCCGACCTCTACTGGGGCATGGCCAACAGCCTGCGCAACCGCATCCAAGGCAAGGACGGCCAGTATTGGCAGTGGGAAGGCCCGGGGCGCAGCAAGCGGGAACGCGTCCACTCCGTCATGCAGATCTACAACATGGCCCTGCGGTTGTTCGGTAGGACGTTCGCTAACAAGCTTGCCAAGGAAGCTGACTCCTATGTCAGGGACTACGTCAAGTACGTCAAGCAACGTGGCACGGACAACTGGGCCAGGAAGCCAACCGTAGAGCTGGTTCGGGCACGGCACCGCAAGCTCAAGCTCCAACGCCCGCCCGCCAAGGCCAAGTACGCGAGGTTCATATGGGATCTCATCCATCCCTCGTCGGGAAGATCACGTCGTCGCGCCGACTCAGCAAGGACATCCTCTGCGTAGCGGTAGCGAACCCACATGAAGGTGACTGGGCGGCGTACGTCGGCGTGGAGAAGGAAGACCGAGAAGATCGGGTAGCGCTGGAAGGAACCAAGCTCCCGCAGTCTGTCTCCGTTGTCCTGTTCCCCTTCTTCTCTACCGAGTTCAAGTGGCGTAGCTGAAACTCGAACGCCGGAGATAGGCAGCGCGCATAGGGGTCCCCTGGATGTGCCAGGCGTGACAGCCGGGAGAGACCGGCACCCAAGAATCTTCGAACCTTTGTACGAATTACGTGTAATACTTCCTTGACAGAAGGACACTAAGGCGTTACAACTTGGACATCAGGTGAGGACCTACAAGGAATCTTCAGGAACGCTTAGCTCAGCTTGGTTAGAGCGTCTGTAAGTGGAACAGAAGGCCGTTGGTTCGAGTCCAACACCGTTCACCCAAAGGATTCCTGATCATGTCCCACCTTATTGAACACTCAGCTGGTGTGGGAGACATCGCGCGCCAGCTATCAGAGACGAGGACCTTGTGAGAGGCTTCAGAATCGTGGGTTCGATTCCCACATCAAGCTCCAACATTGCTTGATATGCCCAATGGCTGGGCACCTGACTTATAATCAGGCTCATCACAGGCTCTCCGACACGTCCCGTCTTATTTGATAATTAGACGAGGTCCTACAGTGGAACTTCAGGATCCTCAGCCTATCAAGCTGAAGGTACGGGTTCGATTCCCGTCGCCCCCACCAGAGGGATAACAAGCTGGGGGCGTGGTGCAATGGTAGCACATCGCGATCGAGACAGTTCTGCGCCCACGACCCGTCTTAATCACTAAGAGGCCCCGCTGAGAAGTGGGGCCTCTTCACGTCTGGAGGAACGATGAGGCTGCAAGAGCTGCTCAGGGGTTACAAGGTCGACCGGGCCAACATCCAGGTCGTGGGTAACATGACCGTGGTGCCGCTGGTGAACGAGCAGGAATTCAGCTCGCGCATCGGCGAGGTCGACGAGGTGCACCTGAGCCGGGACCCGGAGTACGGGGTTCTGGAGTTCAAGAACGAGTCCGGCAAGGTCGGGATCGTCATGCAGGGAGCCACCATCATCTCCAAGCAGCATGCCCAGGACCGGACCGTGCCTCGGGCCCAGATCCTGAAGGGCAAGAGCGCTGGCGCCCTGGGCGTGTTCTGTGTCCAGAGCGATCAGGGCGGCCACTTCAACCCGGACGGCGTGCGTCAGGAACGCGTGGAGGGCGAAGCCCCATTCAGGATTCTGCCACCCACGCTCCGGACGGTGGCCATCATGCGCTCCCAGCAGCAGCACGACAGCAGCAGCTACAGCCGCATGTGGGACGACATCAAGGCGTACTCCCAGTTCGCCCTGGGTCAGGCCCATCGTGCGCACCTCCACGACATCTACGACAAGCTCAAGAAGGACCTCGACGAGTTCGTGGCCCAGTTCGAGCCGGTCCCCAACCAGCTCGGGGCCATCGTGATGATCAACCAGGAAGTGGTGGCTGTGGACATCATGCCCACCCACCGCAGCTGGTCCATCATGTGGCGGACCTTCATCCGCGACAGCTACGGCGTCGAGGCCATGCGCTCCGCGTCCAGAGGCCACGCCCTTCCTTGGGGCCAGAGGATGAATCCGGGCAACGTCAACAGCCTGGAGGATCTCGGGCAAGAGATGGACCGGATGGTGGTCGGGCTCACCGACGGCATCCAGCGCAGCTGGGCCCAAGTGCACGACGAGACCGTGGTCTCCCAGACCATGAACGATGTCTCGGGCGTGAAGCTGCTCGGACTCGAGTCCGACCGGTACTTCGGCCAGTGCGTGTTGCACGACGAGCACGTCGTGTACATGAGCCTGATCCCGAAGGACTCCGATCGGAAGCGGGTCGAGCGGTTCCAGCGCCGGAGCCAGACCTACTCGAACGAAGAGTTCGGGTTCTGATCACCCACCGTCTTCGAGGTAGCCAGAGCGGGACTTGGTGAACCCGACGATCAGCTGCCTGCTGGCGGTGCCTTCCAAGGAGGTCCAGATGTTCTGGGTATCCTTCACAATAGGGTTTCTGGTTGTGGCATGCGCACTGGCGGGCGCCATTCTGCTCATGAACAGGCACGGCAAGCCCTGCACCACGTGCCTATGGTACCACGTACCGGGTGGTGCCGAGATCTTCTCCACGTGCACGAGACCGAGCCCGGCCGTAGGCACACCGGTAAACACCAGCTGTGATACGGAACGGTCGGAGATCTGGCCGCTGGACACGCTGTACGGATCGTGCGGGCGCAGAGGCCAATACCATGAGACCCGCAAGGAGAGCACCATCTACTCCAACGAGGAGTTCAAGTTCGGAGGTGAGGAAGATGCCAGCTCGGACGCTGCAAGAGAGGCAGAGGGAGGCCCTGGCCCGGATTACCCCGGAAGAGCTCATCGGCTACGTCAACACGGTTAGCTCCAGCACCAAGAAGGGCAGCTACTACAATCTGCCCGCGGAGCACGTGGCCGCCCTCAACGACGCCATCGCCAAGATGATGGACGTCCTGCGCCCGTTCCCGGCTCTGATGACCCTGACGAAGTCCATCACGGACGATGCCCGGATTGCCTCGGTGATCCAGCTGTTCAGGGCCCAGCCGGAGAACGAGCAGGCCGTCCGTCGCTGGGAGTGCTCGGTGTTCCTCCAGATGATGAGGGACATGCCGCCCACGCGGGTCTTCGACCTGTTCCACTACCTGATTGGCATCCGCCGGGTGCAGGCAGGGGACAAGAAGATCCTGAAGAGGACAGAAGCTCCCCTTGGAGGCCGGTACGTACGCGGACTGGCCGAGAGGTGGCTGCACGTCAACCACAACATGCTGGACCTGTGGTCCGTGAAGTACAGGAACGACTTCCGCCTGCTGGCCCGCCACATCCACTTGAGCCCCAACTTCTTCCCGGGGGTCAACTGGCTGTTTGGCGGAGATCCCGGAACACCGCTCCAGTACAAGGTCGAGGTCTGCCGGAAGGCCGGCCCCGGCCAAGTACCCAACGAGCTGTGGGAGCTCCCTGTAGAGGTCGCCAGAGGATTCGCGCTGTCCAAGTGCCAGCTGTCGCCCGACGAGTTCGAGAAGGAGTTCAGCAACCGGGGCAAGAAGACGTACAAGGAGAAGAGGATCTCGGCCAAGCGTACGGCCAAGGCCGGAGGCAAGGTCGAGTACGACCCCGCCAAGGAGCGGAACCTCTTCGACCTGCTCGTCTACCTGGGAGCTCAGGAGACGATCCCGGGCGCAGCCCAGCACTGGGTCCAGCTGGCCGCGAAGCGCCAGGCTAAGGAGCTGGGGCTGAACCTGGACGACGTCGCCGTTGTCCTCGACACCTCTCCTTCCATGTTCGGGAACAAGGCTACGCAGCGCCATCCGCTGTTCAAGGCGGTTGCGGCCGCGAAGGTCTTCCAGGCGGCAACGAGGGGCAGCTTCAACCTGTTCTACACGACGCCTCAGAACGGGAATCCGGTGATTCCCAAGCTGCACGGATCCACGAGCTACGCACCACAGATCCACAGGGCGCTCCAGGCCGGATACGAGCAGATCATCCTGATCGGCGACGGGTACGAGAACGCGCCCGAGGGGCTCACGCACGAATACCTCAAGGTACTCAAGTCGCGTGTGGACACCGACAACCGCATCTCGATCGTGCACCTGAACCCCGTGGGAGCCTCCGAGAGCCTGGACGGCGTGAGGGAGCTCTCTGCGTTCGCGCCTTCGGCGGGCCTGGCACAGGTGAAGGCCATCCCGGCCGCCATGTTCACGGCCCTGGCCAAGGTCTACCCGGCCAAGGCCATCGAGGCGTACTTCCGCGAACTGGTGCGGTTGCAGAGCCCGCAGACAGCGCGCCTGATGCCGCCGGAATACATGGCGTTGCTACCGGCGCCAAGGGAGGAATAGTGCTGGAACCGGTAGAACCAAGGGAACCCGAAGAGCCCTCGGAGGACGAAGAAGGCGGTGTAACCCGCTTCGCGGCGGAATTCGGCCATGGCCTTGGATGCCTGATGGCGGCGATCGGCGTCGCAGTCATCATCTGGGCATTATCCGGATTCCCGAAGTTCTGGGCTTAGGAGGCCAAAGTTGGCAAACGACCATATCGAAGATCCGGCCAGATTGTTCCATTCGATGAATTCGACGGAACTGGCGCATGTGCGCAGACTGGCCAAACAGGGAACCTCGAAGGAGTGGATCAGGAGGAACTTCGGCCTCTCCAAGGGCCAGCTGAAGCGAATCCTGAAGAAGCGCTAATAGGGGTTCTCAAACTGGGTTTGTACGTCAGCCAGATTCCAGATTTGGCTCCGACGGAATTCGTTTCCCCTGACATGAGCCCGCCCGGGCACTCGCCCCGGAGCGGGCTCTCTTTATGCTGGAGGTGAACGCATGGCAGAACAGGGAAGGGAGCGCGATCTGGTGTTGGCTCCCAACGAGTTCGTCCACATTCTGGACGAGACCAAGGGCAACATCAACGCCTACATCGGCCCCAACAAGGCTTCGTTGGGGAACACCGAGAAGCCGGTCGTGTTCAACGAGCGCAGCAAGCGCTTCGTCATGTCCGGTCTGGACGAGGCCATACAGCAGTTCCGGACGGCGCCGGAAGGCTGGTATATCATCCTCAAGAACCCCGCCACCCGGCAGCCCGCGCCGGGCAAGACCGAGACGGGCGTCGAGCTCGAGATCGGTCGCAAGATCAACATGCCTGGCCCCATCAGCTTCCCGCTGTGGCCCGGCCAGATGGCCAAGGTCGTGCAGGGCCACCACCTCCGGTACAACCAGTTCCTGGTCGGCCGGGTGTACGACGACGAGGCCGCCAAGGCAAACCTCGGATCCGCCGTGGTGAAGGCCCAGACCGGAGAGGGGGAAGACGAGGACAAGCCGGAGCCCGAAGTGGAGAACACGCTGGGCATCGACGCCGGCAAGCTCACCATGGGCCAGCTGATCGTCATCAAGGGCACCGACGTCAGCTTCTTCATCCCGCCCACCGGCATCGAGATCCTCGCGGACGACGAGGGCAAGTACGCCCGCCGCGCGGTCACCCTCGAGCGCCTCGAGTACTGCATCCTGCTCGACGAGGACGGCAACAAGCGCTTCGTCAAGGGGCCGGACGTGGTGTTCCCCAAGCCCACCGAGTCCTTCCTCCGCCGCAAGAACGAGGCCGGCAAGGTCACCCGGAAGTTCCGCGCCATCGAGCTCAACGAGCAGATGGGCCTGTACATCAAGGTCATCGCGGACTACGAGGACGGCGACCGCGAGTTCCACGCCGGCGACGAGCTGTTCCTCACCGGGAAGGAGGTCAAGATCTACTACCCGCGGCCGGAGCACGCCATCATGCGCTACGGCGACGGGAACGAGATCCACTACGCCGTGGCCATCCCCGTGGGCGAGGGCAGGTACCTGCTCGACAAGCCCACCGGCAGGATCGACACCGTCAAGGGGCCCAAGATGCTCTTGGCGGACCCGCGCGCCAGCGTCATCGTCAACCGGATCCTCAGCCCGCACATGTGCCAGCTGATGTACCCGGGCAACGACGAGGCGCTCCAGCACAACATGGCCCTCGCCCAGCTGGCCGGACTCTCCGGCGACGATGTGGAGCGCATGCACCAGGAGTCGCAGTACAGCTCTCGAGTGTACTCGGCGAGCAACAGGGTGCCCGAGGCCGGCATGGTGCAGTTCGCTTCCGCCGGCGGGTACGTGGCCGAAGACATCGCCCCGGGTGGCGAGTACCCGGAGGCTTCGCTCGGCGGCACGGCCACGCCTCCGAAGAAGCCCACGCGCTCCCGTCGCAAGGGCCTCGTGGCCGACGACTTCAAGCGGAAGACCAAGTTCACGCCTCCGCGCAGTATCACCCTGAACACCAAGTTCCAGGGCGCCGTCATGGTCAGCGTCTGGACCGGCTACGCCGTCCAGATCAGCTCCAAGACCGGCGACAGGCGGGTGGAGGTCGGGCCCAAGAGCATCCTGCTCGAGTACGACGAGAGCCTGGAGGTCTTCAAGCTCTCGCGCGGACGCCCCAAGGGCTCGAAGGGCGTGAAGGAAGACGTGTACCTCCGCGTCCGGAACAACAAGATGGGGGACGTCGTGGAGGCGGAGACCGCCGACCTCGTCGAGGTCATGATGGAGCTGAGCTTCCGCATGAACTTCGAGGGGGACGACCCGAACAAGTGGTTCGAGGTCGAGGACTACCCCAAGTTCGTCTCCGACCACCTACGGTCCATGCTCCGCAACGCCATCAAGAAGGTGGGCGTCGAGGAGTTCTCCAAGAACCCCATCGACCTCGTCCGGGACACCATCCTGGGGCCCGTCGTCGACGGCAAGCGGACGGGCAGGCTGTTCGAAGAGAACGGCCTGAGAGTCTACGACGTCGAGGTGCTCAACGTCACCATCGGCGACCAGACCATCTCCGACCTGCTGAAGAGAACGCAGCAGTCGGTGGTCCGACAGACCCTCGAGCTGGCCGATCGGGAGAGGAACCTCGAGACCGAGCGCCGTTACCAGGAGATCCAGCGTGAGCTGGACGCGGCGCAGACCGCCACCAACCTCAAGAAGATGGATCTCTCCGCCGAGGAGGCCGCGAGGCAGGCCGAGATGGAGATGGCCGGCATCATGGGCCGGATCGAGGAGGAGATGGTCCAGATCAAGGCCGACCTCGACAAGCAGGACGTCCTGAACGGCATCTCCGAGGCCGAGCTGGCCCGCAACAAGGCCAGGCGCGAGCAGGAGCTGGCACTCGCCCGCGAGCAGCTCACGCAGACCCTCGAGGACCTCAAGGCCAGAAGCACGGCGTGGGTCGAGAAGGCCACCGCCATCCAGCCGGAGCTCGTCGCGGCCCTCCAGGCCAACAGCGACGTCCAGCTCCTCAGCAAAGCCTACGAGAACATGGCCCCGCTCAGCGTGCTGGGCAACAAGTCCGTGGTCGATCTCGTCCAAGGACTGGTGAAGGGGACCAAGCTCGAAGGCTACCTTCCCATGAAGCAGCTGGGAGAACCGACCCGGGAGTAGTACCCTGAGACGCAGGGTTTGTGGAATGGGGTAGGGGAGCCCCGTAAGGGGTTCCCCTTCCCTTTGTCTCTATCCCGGACCCTCCGGCTCAGCACTGGCGCGTCCCCATGCGCCGGCCCGTGACCACTGACGCCGCGCCCAATGACCGTCTTCGGACGTAGGGAAGCGCCCTCAGAGGAATCCGGCCTGAATAGGGGATCAATGAGTGCAGAGCCCGGAGGACCTCCGGGATCTCCGGACAGGGATTCACTTGCCTGATAGTCTCCATTCGAGGAACGACATGCCCTCCGCAGAAGAGCTTCTCCAAGACTGGGAGCGCTACCTCAAGTACTATCGCGAGCAGCGCATGGAGGCCGGTGTACCCTCACCGTTCGAAGTCTACTGGATGGGCCACATCAGTGGTGTTAAGCGGCTGAACAACGAGCAGGTGGACCCGCAGCTGACGGACTGGCTTCGAGACCCATGCGTGATGCGATACTGGTCCAAGGAGCAGGTCTACAAGAAGATCGTCGAGGAGATCTCCATGTGCAGGAACTGCGAGCTGCATCAGACACGGACCAAGACCGTGCCGGGTGAAGGCCCGCTGCGTGCGGAGGTCATGATCGTCGGTGAAGCACCAGGCAAGGACGAGGACGCGTCCGGCAAGCCCTTCGTTGGTCGGGCCGGACAGGAGCTCTTCGACGAGATCCTTGCCAAGCACATGGGCTGGCCGAGGCACAGAATCTTCATCGGCAATTGCCTCAAGTGCAGGCCGCCGAACAACAGGGACCCCAAGCCCGAGGAGGTCCACGCCTGCCACCACTTCCTCCATCGCCAGATCAACCTGGTATCGCCCAAGGTCATCGTCGCGACCGGCAAGTTCGCAGCCCGGTGGCTTACGGGTCTCCCCGTGCAGAAGCTCAAGGAAGTGCTGGGCCGGGTCCACTGGTACACCCACTTCCCTGTCGTCTGCGTTCCACATCCTGCCGCGTTCCTCAGACAGAAGCATGTGCCCAAGGAACAGCGGCAACCTATGGACTACGGCCAGCTCATCTGGGACGGGTTGCAGGAGGCAAAGAGGATACTCGAGCTGCCGTACGACAACGAGTTCTGGAGCGGGCAATGAGCGACGAACAGTCCATCATACTGGAAGGGAAGAAGCTGGCCGACAAGGATGGCAACATCGTGGGTACCATCGTCGAGCAGCTCACGATCCTGCGCGCGTGCGACCAGCACCAGAAGTGTCCAGGACCCATCGTCAGGTTCCGCTGGGGCGACGGGCGGCTCAGGAGAGAGTGCCTGTACGTGCTGCTGAAGTTCAACGAGTACAAGCTGGTGGAGTGACATGAAGATCGGACACTACCAGGTCCTGATGCTCGACGAGAGGGACCTTCGGGACCCGAACACCGAACTGGAGGAGATCGAGCGCCGTCCGGACTGTTGCTTCCGCATTCCCATCAAGCACTTCTACAGCTCAGCGATCGTCATCTACAAGGGCCTCGTGCTCAAGAACAGATTCATGGGCACGAACGACAAGTTCAAGTACCAGATCAAGGAGCCAGAATAGTGGCAGTATTCGTAGAGGACGTGAAGAGCGTCAGCTCAGGGTTCGCGACGATCTACGTCGGCAACTCGGAGTGTCGGGTCGAGGGCGACGCTCCGACCGACAAGCTTCGCAATGCCCTGAGCTACCAGAACGCGGTCGTGGCCAAGTTCCTGCGCACGGGAGCGTGGGGACAGGTCGTGGAACGCGAGCTGGAGAAGCTGAAGGCGAACGCCGAGGAGCTCGACCGCTCCGGTGGGTACAACGTGCGCGTAGGCGCAGCCAAGATGCGCTACGCCGAGGCCAAACGCGAGGCCAATACGGTCTACCTCTACGACACCCTCAAGAAGACCTTCCCCACCACCCTCCTCAAGCGAGTGCTCAGGCTGTTCCGCAAGGTCGGTCTCAGGTACAAGCTGGTCGACCAGAGGAAGGTACCCAAGCCCACCCTCAAGGTGAAGTTCGACGAGCTCGACCACGAACCCCGGGAGTATCAGGAGAGAGCCGTCGAGATCGCCAAGCACTGCCGTTGCGGGGCCTTTGCTCTCGCCACGAACGCAGGCAAGACCGGGATCATGCTGCGGATCATCGCCGAGAAGAAGATCCGCACACTTATCCTTGTCCAGAAGCAGGAGCTGCTCTTCCAGATCGCCGACGCCGTGAGGGATCACCTTCACTACGACGTGGGTCTGGTCGGGGCCGGCAAGTTCAAGCTCAAACCCATTACCATTGCGATAGTGAACTCAGCACATACGCGCATTAAGGAGCTTGTCAAGTACGGCTTCGACCAGATCTTCGTCGACGAGGGCCACCACGCGGCGAGCAGGATTCACTACACCGTGCTCACCAAGATCAACCCGTACGCCATCTACTCGATGACCGGTACAGACTTCAGGAACCGGCACGACGAGAACATCATCCTCGATGCCGCGTTCGGCGGCACGGTCCAGAGGATTGACAACAAGTTCATGGTGGAGCACGGCTTCTCCGCTCAGCTGCACGCCGAGATCGTCGAGTGCAAGCAGGACCTGCATCCGAGCTTCAGCTGGAGACGCGTGTACGAACGCGCCATCCTCCACTCCCTTAACCGAGCCGAGAAGCTGGTTGAGGCAGTGAAGAAGCACGCAGAAGCAGGCAAGACCATATTGGTCTTGACAGAGGAGACAGGTCACGGTCAAACTATATGCAACCTGTTGATATCGGCGGGTTTGGACGCGAGGTTCATGCACGGTGCTGTGAACCGTGAAGAACGAACGGCCGCCCGGCTCGACTTCAAGGACAGGAAGTTCCAGGTGCTGGTCGGCACCACGATCTACGATGAAGGCGTAGACTTCCCCACCCTTGACGTCGTCGCGTTTGCCGGCGGCAAGAAGGCCAAAGGCAAGGTCTTCCAGCGTCTCGGCCGAGGTCAGCGGAGAGGTTTCCACGCGGATGGTTCACGTAAGGACATCGCGACGGTAATAGACTTCTTCGACCATGGACATAGGCTGCTGAAGCGGCACAGCTTGCGGCGTCTTCTCCACATGCACGAAGTTGGAGTCGTGCTGCCGGAGAAGTATACGGAGCTGCTAACTAAGGAGGGAATGATCAATGGCAGACCTGGCAATGAACGATCTCCTGACGTTCGGGGACGTGCTGGAGAAGAGCCGAGAGAACGACAAGGACAAGAAGGACATCTACGTCAAGGCCGGCGACGTGACGTTCCTCGCAAGGGACATCAAGGAGTTCGACGTCGAAGACGAGGAGGGCAAGAAGGACAAGGCGAGCCTTCACACGCAGATCAGCGTGCCGAACCCTGACGGCGGCGGGCGGATCCGGCTGGACTTCTGCCTGAACTCCTTCAAGCAGTTCGTCCAGACCCAGCTCGGCATCCCGCACAAGTACCTCATGAAGTGCCCGGCCAAGCTCGCGAAGGAGCAGATCAACTACTGGAAGGGCACCATCGCCGACAACGACCTGCTCATCCGGGCCCGGGTCAACCGCGAGAACGGCCAGGACTACGCGCGGGCGGTCCTGTCCGGCAGCTACGGGCGCATGGACAACACGGACCTGCTGGCCGTGGCCCAGGAGATCGCGGAGGAGGCCAACCTGCGCGTGTGGCGGTTCGACATGCCGGACCACAGCATGCACATCAAGGCGATTCTCAGCGACCAGGTGAACATGGGAACCAAGCAGTCGCCGGACCCCGTGCATCTCGGCTTCCACCTCGCGAACAGCGAGACCGGGAACCGGGCGATCACCTGGGACATCATGACGTTCCGGCTCGTCTGCACGAACGGCCTGATCACGCTGATGGACGGCAAGCGCCTCATCAGCCAGCAGCACCGTGGGGACATCGACATCCCGAAGTTCAAGCAGACCATCCGGGAGCAGTGCCACTCGGCCGTCATGAAGCAGGACGCCATCTTCGGCAAGATGGTCTCCATGCGGGACGACAAGCTCCTCGACCCGTTCGAGGAAGCTCGCGCCGTCTGGGCCAAGTACGGCCTGCCCGGCATGCACCGCAACCACGTATTCAACCTCCTCACGGAGAAGTACACGGGCGCCACCCGGTGGGACATCATCAACTCCCTGACCGAGTGCGCGCAGACGCTGTCGGACAACCCCGACGCCCGCCTCAAGATGGAGGAAGCCGCCGGCAAGTACATGCAGCTCGAGCGGCCTCTCCTGGTCGGCGTCGCCGCGTAGGGGCCGGGCTACCTTCCCCGGACACAGGGCCCGGGCGGGAGCGATCCTGCCCGGGCTCTTCGTTTTGCCTTGGGGAAGGCCTGTATAGACCTTCTCAAACTACACCTGTATGTCAGCGACATTTGGGATTCCAGCTCATGAAGTTCTACGTCCTGCATAGCCAGCATGATGGCGAGACCACCATTGCGGAGTACGAAGATGAGGGTGAGCTCTACAGGTGGTTGGACAGGTGGCAGCTGGGCAACACACGCGGTGAGTTCCCGCCACGCGTCAACCTGGTCAGCTCCATACAGGACTTCGAGATGGACGGTGGCACCGCCATCATCTTCAGGGGAGACATACATATGCCCTTCGACCAGACGACACCGGAGGAGAAGCCCACGAAGTCCCAGCTCCAGAAGCAGGACGTGTACTTCACCTTCACCTACTCGGAGGACGGTGCCTGCATGCGCGTCCACCTGACCAAGGACGCCCTGCTCAAGGAGATCGAGGAGTTCAAGCGCGACCAGGAAGAGAGCGCGGACGAGCGACTCGAGGGCAAGGACCTGTTCGTGGGCGATCCCGAGGAGGGTGAGTACTTCGTGGATGGGGACAACATGCTCATCATCAAGGGTCGGATCATCGTACCCCAGCCTAAGGAAGTGGTCCGGCAGTTTGAAGTGGACTGACATGGAACAGGAACAGACCATCAAGATCACGCTGGAGCGCCACGAGGTGACCACCATGATCGTGGATCAGCTGAAAGCCACGGGTAACTCTCGCTTGGTCAACGCCCTGAACAAGGGCAGCGTCTCCACCATCTACCACTTGGATGGCGGTGACCTGAGCTCAGCGACGGTGGAGATCACCATAGAAGGGGAGGATGCGTGACTGTCTGGTTAACAGCAGATCAGCACTTCGGCCACGATATGGTGGCCCAGCTAAGAGGGTTCAGGACAGCCCACAAGCACGACAAGGAGGTCATGGCTCGCTACAACGATGTGGTGGGTAGGGACGACGAGGTGTACATCGTCGGCGACCTCTGCATGTGGGGCCCGCAGAACAAGGGCAACGTGGAGCGGATCATTCGCCAGCTGAACGGCAGGAAGCACCTGATCCTGGGCAACCACGACAAGCTCAAGCCCTTCGACTACGTGGAGCTGGGCATTCTCTCGGTGCACACCTGGATCCCACTCAACTTCGGGTACTGCGTGAACTTGGTGCACGACCCATCAGCCGTGACCATGGACCCCGAGAGCTTCTGGATCTGTGGTCACATGCACGACCTGTTCAAGCAGATCGGGACGTGCGTGAACGTGGGCCTGGACGTGTGGGACCTGAGGCCCGTGGAAGGGATCAAGGTCTGGGACCTGCTCAAGGATGCCAAACCTACCAAGGAACAGCATAACCTGAGCTGGCTCGCCGAGCACCGGCACGAGGAGGGTGCCAAGAACCGATTGGAGGCCGGGCATGAAGAGGGACCAACTGGACCGTCTGGTCAGCTGGATCCGTGAGCAATACTACGCCCACAAGGAAGAGGGCGTACACTTCATGCGTTGGGTCTGCAAGGCAGCTCACCAGTACTGGCTCGACCACCCCAACGAGTACACCGAGGCCCAGCTGAGGAGCATGCTCTGCTCCGAGTACGCTCGGATCAACCGCAAGCCCAAGGAGAAGCTCTGCAAGTGCGGGCAGGTAGCCTATAAGAAGTGGGGCCGAGGCTGGGTCTGCTGGGAGTGTCACCAGAAGCACACCGTGAAGGTGAAGGAAGCCAAGCAGTTGCTCTTGGAATTCTGAGGAATGAAGCACTATACCATCACCATCAAGGTGGCCTTCGATAAGGACACGATCCCGGAGGATATGGGGATCCAGCTTCGGCTGAACGTCGCTCGGTGCGTGGAACGCAACGGGTTGTTCGACGATCCACGCCTGATGAGCATCGTGGAAGACTGGAAGGCAACTGTAGAGGAGAACCAATGAAGTTCCCGATTCTCTACCACAAGGGCAAGGGCGGAGCCCTGTACCAGTGGCAGCTGGAAGTCAAGGGCGACGCCATCCACACCACATACGGGCAGGTGGGCGGCAAGCAGCAGACCACCAAGAAGAAGTGCAAGGCCAAGAACGTGGGCAAGGCCAACGAGGTCAGCCCGCAGGACCAGGCGGTCAAGGAAGCCAAGGCCATGCACAAGAAGAAGCTGGACCTCAAGTACAGCACCACATCGGAGAAGGCTTCTCTCCCTGTGTTCTTGCCGATGCTCGCCCACCCCTTCGACAAGGTGAAGAAGATCGAGTACCCCGTTGCGATCCAGCCGAAGCTGAACGGGGTGCGGTGTCTCGCCCACTGGGAAGGCAGCTCGATCCGGCTCATGAGCAGGGGCGGCAAGGAGTACGACATCCCGCATTTGAAGCGGGAGATCGCCACCTTCCTGCCAACGGACCTCGTACTCGACGGCGAGATCTACCTGCATGGGACTACGTTCCAGCAGGTCACGCGCCTGGTCAAGAAGTACCGCGAGGGTCAGACCGACAAGCTCCAGCTCTGGGTCTACGACCTGTTCGAGGTGGACAAGACGGACATGCCCTGGGAGAAGCGCAGCGAACTGCTCGTCGAGACGCTCCGCGGCAGAGCGGCCGATCACATCATTCGCGTGGAAGACCAGCTCGTACAGAGCGAGCGCGAGGTGTTGGTCGCTCAGGGCCGCTACGTCGAGAGTGGATACGAGGGCGGCATCGTCCGCCTGCTGGACGGGGTCTACGAGCTGGGCCACAGGTCCAGGGCCCTGCTCAAGGTCAAGAACTTCCAAGATGCCGAGTACCTCATCGTCGGGTACGAGAACGGCGTCGGGAAGTTCGAGGACTGCGTGATCTGGATCTGCCGTACGCCCGACGGGCGTGAGTTCAAGGTGGTGCCCAAGGGCACGCTCGCCGAGAAGCGCCAGTGGCTGGCCGAGGCCAAGGCCCACGTCGGCGAGTACCTGACGGTGAAGTACTTCGAGCTGACCGAGGACGGTATCCCGCAGTTCCCGGTCGGGCTCGGATTGAGGGCCGACTGATGCCACTGGAAGAGTGGGACAAGAAGAACTTTGAGACGATCAAGCAGGCATTCCTGGATGGGAATGCCGCTTTGCTGGACGTGCGGCGCCGGTCGGATGGCAAGAAGGTAGCTGCCATCGTGGCAGTGGGCAAGGACGGCGACGAACGTACCATGACCCCGTTCGCCATCATGGTGGAAGGGAACCCGTTCGAGCTGTTCGACCCACCCAATCCGGACGGCGGCTACTACGAGGAAGGACCATGAAGTCTCATGTCAGCATGGAAGCCAAGGTGTGCCCCGTCTGTGGCAAGGAGTGGAAGACCGAAGCGATATTGCTGCACAGGCGTCTGCGCCAGGTCCTCGACATGACCACCGTAACCGGGTACGACCTCTGCCACAAGTGCAAGAGTCTCTACGACCAAGGCTACCTTGCTCTGGTAGAGGGGAGTGACAAGGGTCACAGTGCCACAGCCAAGGTCCACGAACCCAAGCGAACCGGGCGCGTCATGCACATGAGATTCAGAGTGGCCCAGGAGATCTTCAACGTACCACTCGAGAAGGACGGGAAGATGATCCCAATGTGTTTCATCGACACCGAAGCCTTCGAGAAGGTCAAGTCCATGATGCCTGAAGGAGAGGACGATGAAGGGTAAGTGCTCAACCTGTGGGAAGGAGGGCGAAGTCCGTCAGGACGTGGACACTGTGCCGCCCATGTGCTACGACTGCTACTACGCCAAGCGGGCAGAGATGGCAGAACGGGTAGGCTGGAAGGAAGGCGACCGGCCACCCTACAGGTGTACCACGTGGTACAGGGAGATCCTGGGGCCCGGGGAGACCAGGGAGGATGTGGCCGACAAGTTCTTCGAGAACAAACGTGGCTGGCCTATGGGAGGCACTACGTTCGCCTTCGACATGGTCACC
>Ga0180433_10004882_pt1 | contig 18568 bp, 17 predicted proteins | sample SS_ome_8_FD_132980 | JGI IMG/M metagenome (GOLD analysis project Ga0180433, IMG submission 132980) | Hypersaline lake sediment archaeal communities from the Salton Sea, California, USA - SS_1_D_1 metaG | ecosystem: Environmental > Aquatic > Non-marine Saline and Alkaline > Hypersaline >... | reverse complement strand
ATGATGTGAGCATCATCCGCTCACTGAAGCACCAGCGGTGGCCTGCTACCACCGCCTATTTGGGTCAGGTGCGGGTCACCGAGCAGGTGATGGGTTATAAACGGGTTCAGCAGTTCACTGAGACGACGTTGAGTGTGGAGTACCTGAACCTGCCGGCCCAGTCCTTCGAGACGGTGGCCCTCTGGTTCGATGTACCCCCTGAAATCGCTCAGCGTTTGGCCCGTCGCCGACTCGATTTTCACGGTGGGTTGCACGCTGTGGAACACGCGGCTATCGGTATCCTACCTCTCTTCGCCATGTGCGACCGTTTGGACATCGGCGGCCTTTCCACACCCAGTCATCCTGACACTGGCCAGGCACAGATTTTTATCTACGACGCCTTCCCTGGTGGGGTGGGTATCTCCGAGAAGGGGTTTGAGCTTCTGACTGAGCTGTGGAAGGCGACGCTGGAGGCCATCAGCGAGTGCCCCTGCGAGTCTGGCTGTCCCTCCTGCATCCAGAGCCCCAAGTGCGGCAACAACAATGAGCCTTTGGACAAGGAAGCAGCCGTCCTCATCCTGCGCGGATTGCTGGAGCATTGCGGATGCTAGTAGCCAATTAAGAGGTAGGAGAGGAGACGTTGAGGGCCGATCTTTTCTCATAGATCAGGAGAAGATCGGCTTTTTTGTTTTTGCATAGTAACTGTTCGTTGGGGGTCCTACCCTCTGAACGGTTGCCGTGAGCACAGGGATCATTAGATTCTTACCAAATTCTAACCTTTTCCTAACAAAATTCTCACCTATTTAAGGTATACTGATGTCAGTTGGGACTATCTTAGAGTTCCAAGTCTCACCCTGGAAACAATTGAAATTCCAATCAGTGGAGTGATGGCGGAGCAGGGTATTCGTTCATAGGGGGACGGTGGGGGAGTTATTTCACAGTCAGCGTTGTTGTCTTGCGGAGAATAAGTGTTATGAAGAGGATGCGTTTTCTCGTCGCCGCACTTATCGTTTGGCTCTTTCTTTTCTACAACATAGAGCGGCTTAGTGACCCTATCAATCTTTCCTCAGTTGCCTACACTTTTGTGCCGCTCATGGCCGTCCTTGCCATTCTCGTTCCCCGCTTGCGCAAAGTCCCTTTGGGGGTGCTCCTGGTGGTGCCCATCCCGATATTCCTGGTATGCAAGGCCTGGGTGGGGCGTCCTACATGGGGCACGGCTATTCCTGTGACGGTGACAGAGATCTGTGTCATTGCTCTGACGACCATCTTGGCGCGTTGGGTGGGCAATGGAATGAGTGAGTTTGAGGATGCCATAGCTCACATCACCATTGGGCAAGTCGGCAAGCTACCTGAGCCGTTTTCCACTGGCCAGGGCGAGATGTACCGGGAGGTGCGGCGGGCCCGGCACCATCAGCGCCCTCTGATGCTGATGGCCATTGGGGTGGAAGAAGAATCAGTACAAGTGGCCTTGGACCGGATGGTGCAAGAAGTCCAGCGAGCGATGATGAAACAGTACGTGCTATCTGGTGTGTCCAAAATACTATGCGATGAACTGGCAGACTACGATATTATCGCCCAGAGAAATGACCACTTTCTTGCCTTGTTACCGGAAGTAACACCGGCAAAGTTGACTGATCTGATCGAGCGATTGCACAAGGCAGTATCTGAGCGGGTAGGGGTCACCCTGCAAGTCGGTACTGCATCTTTCCCTGAGGACGCCGTGACCTTTGAGAGTCTGATGGAGAAAGCTGTTAGGGAAATGGATGCGGAACCAGAGCCAGGAACCTCCCCGCAGTCTCAACGGTTGACAACGGAACACCATGCTATTGCCTCGGAGCGGGTCTAGAGCTGGATTTGTTGGGCGGGATTGGGCAGTTTGAGGACGGTGATGGGTAGCTGCGTGGGCAAGTAGAACTGGCAAATCGGCTCGGTCATGGGGCGTGATGAGCGGTTGTCGGTATCTAATGAGTGGGCGGAGGCTATAAGGAATTGGTGGAGGATAAGAAACGTTCGCTTCTCAAATCGGTCACCTGGCGATTAACGGCCTTGATCATTCTAGGATTGATCTCCTACCTGATTACAGGCAACTGGAAGGAGATGACGGCGATCACGGCGATATACAATGTGCTGCAGGTGGCCATTTACTTCATGCATGAGCGGCTTTGGGCGCGGATCACCTGGGGCCAGAAGCGGCATCCACTTGCAGATATCCCCGTGAAAGACCCTCTTCACCCATTGCATTTGGAAGTAGTGAAGGAGAAGTTACGTGTATTGGGGTACATTGACTGAGAGACGACTGCTATCTGGCTTGACATAGCGTTGCAAGGAGAAGACCGATGGACCTGGTAATCATCAATCAACCTCGGGTGTTCCTTTATCGAAAAGGGTATCAAATTGCCAAGCGTGTGATGGATCTAGCCCTTTGCCTTCTGGCCATGCCGCTGGTGCTTCCACTGCTGGCCCTCTGTGCGCTTGCTATCCGCATTGATTCACCGGGGCCTGCGCTCTTTGTTCAAGAGCGCATCGGCAAGGGGGGGCGTCGCTTTCGGATGTACAAATTCCGCACCATGCAGCACAATCTTGATGATAGCCCTCACCGAGATTTTTTGAAGGCTTTTGTGAACGGACGAGTTGGTGGCGATGAAAACGGTAGAGTGCTTTACAAACCTTTTCAGGCTTCGCAGATCACCCGGGTGGGGCGTATCCTGCGTAAGACCAGCATGGACGAACTGCCCCAGCTCATCAACGTCCTCAGGGGGGAAATGAGCCTGGTTGGCCCTCGACCTAATGTACCGTGGGAATTTGAGGAGTATAGGGGCTGGCATCAAGAGCGGCTGGAGGTGCTACCGGGTATTACTGGCCTGGCTCAAGTGCGGGGGAGAAGTGGCATAACCTTTGATTCTATAGTCAAGTACGATATAGAATACATTGAGAGACAGAGCCTAGCGATGGATCTAACAATTATGTGGTGGACGGTTAGTTCAGTTTTATTTGGTACAGGAGCTCAATGAGCATTTTGGCCGTTGTCAATTAAGACTTGCAATGGCTGCAATTCTATGGCAACGGCTTTTAAGCGGATATCAATTTGAGCACTGTGTAGCAAGGTTAAGGCGGCAACAGGCTGTGAATGACGACTACATGGGCTCGCTGAGTGACGAAGTCTGCAGCTATATCTTCAAGGAAATCCGGTGGCAACGAGGGCTAATCTGCCCCTATTGCCATTCCAAAAATATCACATCATTTGGAATATATAAAGTTTTTTTGCAACGTTACGTCTGCAAGAAATGTGGGCGACACTTTAACGACAAGACGGCTACCATTTTTGCCGAATCAAAGCTTCCCTTGAACAAGTGGTTTCAAGTCATCCGATTGATGCGTATAAATTGTTCACTGGCCGAAATTAGTCGTAAGGCTCACATAGATTACAATTCAGCAGCACGTCTGGTCAACTTGCTTCAAGGCTCTGTTTATCTGCAGGAAGTGCCGAGAAAACTGGGACTGGATTGGCCTGAAGCTCCTAGCCAGATACAGAACATGTAAGCAGGGAAAAGACGCAATTGCAAGTATAGGCTATTAGCTGTTTATGTGGGAAAGGATATGTAGTCAAGGTAGGGGGTATTTATGAAAGCGGTCATTCTTGCTGGAGGCTATGGCACGCGCCTCAGCGAGGAAACTGGTGTGAGGCCCAAGCCAATGGTGGAGATTGGTAGCCAGCCGATTCTCTGGCACATTATGAAAATCTATTCGGCCTATGATGTCAACGAGTTCATTATCTGCTGTGGTTACAGAGGCTACGTGATCAAGGAGTACTTTGCTGACTATTATCTCCACATGTCTGACGTCACCTTCGATGTGAAGAATAACAAGATGGAAGTCCATCAAAACACCGCTGAGCCGTGGAAAGTAACATTGGTTGATACTGGTGATGGGACGATGACGGGGGGACGGCTTAAACGGGTTAAGGATTACATTGGCTATGAAACCTTCTGTATGACCTATGGAGATGGTGTCGCAAACATAGATATCAAGCGGTCAATCCACTTTCACCGCGAGCAAAAGACGCTCGCTACACTAACAGCGGTTCAGCCTCCGGGACGATTCGGGACTTTTAATCTAGCGCAAGAGCAAACCAGAATCTCCAGCTTTAGGGAAAAACCTCAGGGTGATGGGGCCTGGATTAACGGTGGTTTCTTCGTTCTGGAACCGGCTGTGATGGATTACATTACTGGGGACTCGACTGTCTGGGAGCAAGAACCACTTCAAAAGCTGGCGCAGGATCGAATGTTGTCTGCTTATAAGCATTACGGATTTTGGCAGAATATGGATACGTTACGCGACAAAAACGTTCTTGAAGATCTGTGGCAGAGTGGCAAGGCGCCTTGGAAAGTGTGGTAGGGGTTTCTAGCATAATTAGCAGGGCAATTCTTGGGTGCTAAGTTGGAAAAATCTCGAGATGTTGTTGATAAAGATTTGGAATATATCTGCAGCAACTTAAAGGATGAGCTTGTCCGTCTGTCTGGTAAGAGGCTCCTAATAACGGGGGGCGCAGGCTTTCTTGGTTATTATCTCATCCAGTCCATCTTGCGTTGGAATAAGACAGTCGACCAAGCTCTAAGCATACAGTTGACGGTGTATGATAACTATATTCGTGGCTTGCCAGGTTGGCTGACCAAACTGGAAGGGGATGAAAATCTGACCCTGGTCGAACATGACATCACCAACCCTCTGCCACAGGACATCGGCGATTTTCAGTATATCATTCACGCCGCAGCTATCGCTTCTCCTACCTATTACCGCAAGTATCCAATCGAAACGATGGATGCTAACGTGAATGGTCTTCGCTATCTGCTGGAATATTGTCAAGAACAAAAAGAGGAGGGTAAGTCAGTAGAGGGGTTTCTGTTCTATTCAACCAGTGAAATCTATGGTAACCCCACTCCTGGAAATATTCCCACGCCTGAGACCTATCGTGGTAATGTTTCTTGTACGGGACCGCGGGCATGCTATGATGAATCAAAGCGATATGGTGAAACCCTTTGTGTGAATTTTGCCCGACAATATGATCTCCCGATCAAAATCGCCCGTCCATTCAACAATTACGGGCCAGGTTTGAAAATCACAGATAGACGGGTGCTCCCTGATTTTGCCCGGGATGTTTTGGCAGGGAGAAATGTTGTCATGTTTTCTGACGGATCTCCAACCCGAACATTCTGTTACGTTGCTGATGCTATTGTCGGCTATTATAAGGCTCTTGTAAAAGGACGAAATGGAGAGTCCTACAATATCGGTGTGGAAGAACCCGAGATTTCCATCGCTGAGCTTGCGGAGCGAGTCGTGGGTCTTGCCCGGGAACTTTTTGATTACCAGGGAAAAGTGGTGCGTCAAGTTAGCCCCGATCAAGACTATTTGGTTGATAATCCAAACCGTCGCTGCCCAATGATAGCTAAGGCCAGAGCAGAGTTGGGGTACGATCCCTGTATTCCCCTAAATGAAGGATTGAGGCGTTCACTAATCTGGTACTACGATAATCGTGATGCTGAGGAGGCCTGATGAAGGTTTCTATCATCGGTACAGGATATGTCGGATTGGTGACAGGTGTGTGCCTGGCCGAGAAAGGCCACCGGGTAATCTGTGTGGATGTAGACCAGGAAAAGGTTGATAAAATCAATCAGGCTATTCCTCCAATCTATGAACAGGGATTGGAGGAATTACTAGAGAAAAACATCAATGTAAATCTGCGAGCGACTACGGATCTTCATAAATCTGTGATCGAAACAGATATATCGTTGATTGCAGTCGGGACTCCCTTTGATGGCAGCGAAATTGATCTAACCTACATACAGGAGGCATCCCACCGGATAGGGAAGGCGCTACAAGACAAATCTACCTACCACGTAGTCGTAGTGAAGAGCACTGTGGTTCCAGGCACTACTGATGAAGTCGTTCTCCCCATTCTTGAAGAAGCCTCTGGGAAAAAAGCCGGCGTTGAGTTTGGTGTCGGAATGAATCCGGAGTTTCTAAGAGAGGGGGAAGCCATCCAGGATTTCATGTTCCCGGATCGAATTGTCCTGGGTGGGATAGATGAAAAAAGCATTAACGCTTTAGAGGAACTGTATAGTGTCTTTGATGGTGTAGATAAGCTAAGAACCAACCCCAAGACCGCTGAGATGATTAAATATACCGCCAATTCCCTGTTGGCAACCATGATCTCTTTTTCAAATGAAATTGGCAACCTGTGCACTGCTCTGGGCGGCATTGATGTGGTTGAGGTCATGCAGGGTGTCCACTTGGATAAACGCCTCAGTCCCATCATGCCCAATGGCGACCGTATCGTGCCATCATTTACCACGTATCTTGAGGCCGGGTGTGGGTTTGGGGGTAGTTGTTTTCCGAAGGACGTGAAGGCCTTAATTGCCCACGGAGAAAAAGTCGGCAGACCGATGCGATTGTTGGATGCTGTCATCCAGGTCAATGAACAGCAGCCCCAACAAGTCCTTTCTTTGCTGAAAAAGCACTTTCCTTCCCTAAAAGGGATTCGCATTGCCGTTCTTGGTTTGGCCTTCAAGCCAGGCACGGATGATGTGAGAGAATCCCCTGCAATCCCGATTGTCAAGGATCTGCTGGCTCAGGAAGTGGAAATTAGGGCTTACGACCCGGTGGCAAAATACGAGGCTCAGAGACTCTTTAGCAATCACGAGATCCTATACTGCGATGATCTGGCTCAAGCTCTTCAGGATGTGCAGGCTGTGGTCCTGCTGACACGTTGGGAAGAGTTCAAGCGCATTCCTGAATTACTAACTCATCTGGACCCCCAACCTTTATTTATTGATGGCCGCCGCATGCTGGATAAAAACAGCATTGCCAGATATGATGGTATTGGTTTGTGAGGTAGCATGATTTTTGCAGAAACCAAACTACCAGGTGCGTTTATTATCGAACTTGAAAAGCGGGAGGATGAGCGTGGCTTCTTTGCCCGGGCGTGGTGCAAAAAAGAATTTGAAGCACATGGTTTGAACTCGGATTGGGTTCAAGCCAACCTCGCTTTCAGCAAGAGAAGAGGAACCTTACGGGGCCTACATTACCAGATCGCTCCCTACGAAGAAGCCAAGTTGATGCGTTGCATCAGGGGCGCAATCTATGATGTGATCATTGACCTGCGCCCAGAATCACCCACGTACAAGCGGTGGTTAGGCGTAGAATTGACGGCGGATAATCACAAAATGCTCTATGTCCCGGAAGGTTTTGCCCATGGTTATCAAACCCTCATGGACAACACCGAGACGTTTTACCAGGTGTCACAATTTTACTCACCCGAGTCTGAGCGGGGCCTACGTTATGATGATCCAGCGTTCGCAATCGAATGGCCAATTGACGTTCAAGTGATTTCAGACAAGGATAAAAGCTGGTCGGATTACTTGCTGTAAATATGCCTTTCTCTGGATTTGTCTGAACATCTGTTACCATCAAGATCCAATAAATTATGACCTGGGCTGAGATATAATCTGTATAGAAGCTGAAGTAGACGGCTCACTAAAACCATGACCAACTGTAATCGAGGCAAAGAATTTTATCGGGAAGTGATTGGGCTGTTACCAGCAGGCGGGCAAGCGACGCGAATCGCCCCGTTACCTGTCAGTAAAGAGTTATACCCTATCGGCTTTCGGCCTGTGGAAGGAGGCCGCAGCTTGCGTCCCAAAGTGGCCTGTCATTACCTGCTGGAGAAAATGCGGCTGGCAGGGGCTACCAAAGCTTACATTGTGTTGCGCCAGGGCAAATGGGATATTCCGGCCTACCTCGGTGATGGCGCAATGCTGGACATGCACCTAGCCTACCTGATGATGCGATTGCCGTTTGGGGCGCCCTATACCCTGGATCAGGCTTATCCCTTTGTGCAAGATGCCCTGGTGGCTTTTGGCTTTCCTGACATCATTTTCCAACCTGATGATGCTTTTGTGCAGTTGCTGGCCCGGCAAGCGGACAAGCATGCCGATATCGTGTTGGGACTTTTCCCTGCCCATCAACCGCAGAAAATGGACATGGTTGATCTAGATGACGACGGTCGAGTCCGCTTGATTGTAATAAAACCTCCCCAGACTCATTTGCGCTATACGTGGATCATTGCTGTCTGGACGCCAGTTTTTACGCGGTTTATGCATGAGCATCTGGCTGCTATCCAAAACGTACAGGAGCAAGATGATGCTGGTAGCAGTGCACGGGAGCAACGAGAATTGTTTGTGGGAGACGTTATCCAGGCTGCTATCCACGATAATTTGCGGGTAGAAGCTGTACTTTTTCCCGATGCCACCTACCTGGACATTGGGACACCTGACGATTTAGTTAAAGCTGTTCGTAACATGGGTAGCCTCCCTATTTGTGTTGATGCTTTCTTTTCCGACACTGAGTATGCCAAGATCGCTGAGAGTTCAGAAAGGTGACATATAAGAACAGCAACCTTGTAAACTTTTTGGCTGACACGTGGTGGTTTGGGCTTTCCAAAAGGCTGTCAGAAAAAGACTTTCAGGACCTGGCTGCCCTTCGCGCTGAACAAGGTTTTTCGGCTGTCCAACTGGTCGTTGGCGTGCCGCCAGAAGTCGGTCCTGAAAATGAAAACGCCAAAAGTGCAGTTGGATTTCCGTGGACACTGGATGGGCACTTTAATCAGGAATACCTCAAGCTTGCTCGAGAGAGAATACAGTACCTTAATGACCTGGGTTTCGTTGTCATAGTTTACGGCGCTTGGGGTCACCAGATAGAATGGCTGGGCAAGGAGAGAATGACAGCATGGTGGTTCAGAATCATAGAAACCTTGGATGCCCTCGATGTGATTTATTGTCTCTGCGGAGAAAGTAACCTGTGGGTAGATGAAGAGTCAAAGTTGCTACCGGCAAAGTCTACCGATGATCTTGTGACGAGCCAGGTTGTACTACCTTTGCTTCATTCCAGGATCAAAGGACTCCTGAGAAAAGCTGCAAGACGTCTCAAAAGACAACTGCATAAACATCAATTTGAAAAACGTCGCGACGCCTGGAGCTTTGTCCTGGAAAGAATATCCCAAAGGACGAACAAATCCATCATCGTTCACCCTATTTGCGACGAAACAGGTTATGAAGCGGTCTCTAACCCAGAATTTTTATCTACGAATACGGTGCATACGGGTCACGACGCGCGGGCTAGAAACCGATTATGGCAGTTGCCTCTGACTCTGCTGAAGAATGACCATACCCATACAGGATATATCAATTTGGAACCATGGTATGAGGGAATAAGAAATCAATTTTGGGCCGAGGACCAAATGTTTTCTTACTGGGTAACGATGTTGGCAGGAGCAATGAGTTATTGCTACGGCGCTCACGGAATCTGGAATGTGGGAGATGGAAAATTCCTGGCCCATTGGGGGAAACAGACCTTTGCTCAAGCCCTTGCTCTCGACACACCCGGGCTTCTCGGGCTTTCTCACGAGCAGTACTTGCTGTGGAGTGATCCCAGAGGCGAAACTTTTTACCGAACAGAGGGGAAAGAGCTGATAACTATCGGGAGAGAGGCAGGAGAGAAAGTGATACAGTTTTTCCCGGATGTCGCTCGAGTTCACCATGTTCCTACCGGAAAAATCTGGCTTCCGCTTCAAGGTATTTTTGCAGAGGCATTGCCACCAGAAGGGCAAGTAGTAGTCTTTTGCGATTGATAGAATCAACAGTTGTTGTCTGTTTCAATTATACGCTTTGTTGTTATATCGAGTGAAAATGAGGGTAGACTTGACAGCCATAGATCCATCATGGAATTGGTGTGCATCATGACCGACCTTGACAATTCCTCAACTTGCAGCCAACAGGCTCATCTATTGACAGATGACACTCGCCTGGCCGTGATCGGCCTGGGTTACGTGGGCCTGCCCCTGGCAGTGGCGATGGCGCAGGCCGGCGTCCAGGTCACCGGCATTGACCTCGACGAGCGCAAGGTCGCTGCCATTAACTGCGGGCACAGTTATATCCCCGACGTGTCCAACGCCGAACTGGCCCAGGTCCAAGCCACGGGCGGTCTACGCGCCACCAAGGACTATAGCGTCTTGACCGACGTCGAAGCGATCTTTATCTGTGTCCCCACCCCCTTTGACGAGATGCGCGCGCCAGATTTGCAATACGTTGTGGCTGCCAGCGAGAGCATCGCCCGCTATCTGAAAGCCGGCCACCTGGTCGTGCTCCAGAGCACTACTTATCCCGGCACAACCGAAGAGGTGGTACAACCTATCCTGGAAAGAAATGGACTCAAGGCTGGCGTGGATTTCAACCTGGCTTTCTCTCCCGAACGCATTGACCCCGGCAACCGCCAGTGGACGGTGGACAGCACACCCAAAGTGGTCGGCGGCCTCACGCCCGACTGTACCCGGCGAGCCAGCGCCTTGCTGGAGGTCATTGGCGTTCCGGTTCATCCTGTGTCGTCGTCTCGGGTCGCCGAGATGACCAAGTTACTGGAGAACATCTTTCGCAGCGTCAACATCGCCCTGGTCAACGAACTGGCCTTGCTGAGCGAGCGTATGGGCATCAATATATGGGAGGTGATCCGCGCTGCCAGCTCCAAGCCCTTTGGCTTTATGCCTTTCTATCCTGGCTCTGGGGTGGGGGGGCATTGTATCCCTGTGGACCCTTATTACCTCTCATGGAAGGCGCGGGCCTACGACTTTTACACCAAGTTCATCGAGTTGGCGGCTGAGGTCAATCAGGCCATGCCTTACCACGTCGCAGATCTGGTAGGACAGGGATTAAGTCAGCGCGGCCTGCCACTGCAAGGAGCTCGAGTGCTCGTCCTGGGCGTGGCCTTCAAATCAGACATCGACGACGCGCGCAATTCGCCGGCAGAGCGGGTCATCGAACTGATGTTGAGCCGAGGAGCAGAAGTCAGCTACCACGATCCCTACGTGCCTACCTTTACCGTGGGCAACGGCGTGTTCCGGCCGGAACGGCTTACCCTGACCTCTATTCCTTTGACCGAAGCGGCGCTGGCGGACAGCGATTGCGTCGTGATCGTCACCGGTCACTCCAGTCTGGATTACGGCTGGGTGGCGCGCAATGCATCTCTTGTTGTTGATAGTTGTAACGCTACTGGTGCCGTGTGCGAGAGTCGGTCGGCGATCATTCGATTGGGTGCGCCAGTTTCGAACGCATCTGAAAGTCGCTGACGTAAGCGTTTGCTGCTGGTCTGTGTTCATCCCGTTACTACGTTCAAGCGACTTTTTTCACTTTCATACCTAAGCAATATGGTTATGGAGAAGGGAAATGATTATTGTTGACAAGGCATTGGAAAAACGGCAGCAGGAGGGCAATCCCATCCGAGTTGCCATGGTAGGTGCTGGGTATATGGGGCGTGGCATTGCCCTTCAGATTCTGACAGCCATCGTGGGCATGAGGCTGGTGGCCATCTCAAATCGCACCCTCTCAGAAGCCGAGCGAGCCTATCGGGAAGCAGGCGCTGATTCAGTCAAGACAGTTGAAACCGGCGCTCAGTTGGAAGAAGCCATGGCCCAGGGTCGGTATGCCATCACCGATGATGCGATGTTGCTCTGCCAGGCGGAAGGCATTGACGCCGTGATCGAAGCGACGGGGGAGGTTGAATTTGGCGCCCACGTGGTGCTGAAGGCCATTGAAAACGGTAAGCATGTCATCCTGATGAATGCGGAGCTCGACGCGACGGTCGGTCCCATCCTGAAGGTGTACGCAGACCGGGCTGGTGTTGTGATCACCAACGCCGATGGTGACCAACCTGGGGTTGTCATGAACCTGTTCCGTTTTGTCAAAACCATTGGCTATAACCCAGTTCTAGCGGGCAATATCAAGGGGCTCCAGGACCATTACCGCACCCCCAAAACGCAAGCAGCATTCGCTGCCAAACACAATCAAAAGCCTCGCCTGATTACCTCTTTTGCCGATGGCACGAAAATTTCAATGGAAATGGCGGTTGTGGCCAATGCCACCGGCTTCAGAGTTGGTCAGCGCGGCATGTACGGTCCCCGCTGCACTCACGTCACCGAGGCCCTCAATCTTTTCCCCATGGACCAATTGCTCAATGGCGGGTTGGTTGATTTTGTCCTCGGTGCTGAGCCGGGTCCTGGTGTTTTTGTTTTGGGCCACAATGAACATCCTATTAAGCAACAATATATGAAATACTTCAAGATGGGTGAGGGGCCGCTCTATGTTTTTTATACTCCTTATCACCTGCCTCATTTAGAAGTCCCCATCACCGTGGCCCGCGCTGTGCTGTTTCAGGATGCTGCTGCGGCACCGATCGCTGGCCCGGTGTGTGACGTGATTACCGTCGCCAAGCGTGACCTGAAGGCGGGCGAGGTGCTCGATGGCATTGGCGGGTTCACTTGCTATGGTATGATCGAGAACTCTGACGTCTGCCAGGCTGAGAATCTATTGCCAATGGGGCTGTCTGAGGGGTGCTGCCTCAAAAAGGATGTCCCAAAGGATCAGGTCGTCACTTACGCTGACGCAGAGTTGCCCGAAGGCCGCCTGTGCGATAAGCTGCGGGTTGAGCAGACCGCCTACTTTGCGGCGGTGATGTAGACCACAAGCTTCTAGATGGGGGCTGGCAGTTATGAGGCAGGGCGGCGTGTTCCTACCAGTTCTGGAGTTCAAATGGCGTTTAGAAAACGGTGGTTTAGGCTTTCTCAAAGACTAATAGCAACAGCCAAAGCAAAAGCTTTCCGTAGAAGCTCTAATGACAGCGTCGTGGCCGTTACCTCCTTTGCCCTGAGTGGAGGGACGCCTAAGCGCATCATGGTCTTTGGTGACTCCAACGCCTTCCGCCCTGGTGGCGGTCGTACGTGTTGGCCCGTCCTACTCGAGGACAAGGATTCTGACCATCTCCATGTCTTTAACGAAAGCTGCAAAGGCCGCACTACCCAGTACGACACCGGCGAACGTAACGGACTTGGTGTCATCAGGGACAAACTGGCTGCCTACACACCACTCGACTATGTCATTGTCATGCTCGGCACCAACGACATGAAGAGCCAATATGGACCGCCGAGGGCTGCCGATATTGCCGACGGCATAGACCAAATCCTCGACTTCATTGATATGCAGGGCAACGGTATCGAGCCCATTCTCCTGACGCCCCCGCCCCTGGGTGATGTCACCTCCGGTGAGCTGGCAGGCGCACAGGCGCGGATTCCTCACGTCGCAGTCGCATACCGTTTGCTGGCGATGAAGCGTGCCCTCCGCCTGGTAGATATCCATGCGATCCTTGACAGCCACACAGACCTGGAGGCAGACAGAATTCACCTCAACGCCGTGGGCAGGCAAAAGGTCGCCGACGCGGTCTGGGCGAACTTACAGGACGTGACCGCGTCTGCCCGGGTGACGGGGTTTTGCAGCCTGCCTAAAGGTGCCGATTTCAATCTGACCTGGAATGCGGTAGGCGCCGACACGTTCTATTACTGCGTGCGGAAGAACGGCGACATCATCGGCCGCACCATGAACACGAGCTTTATGGTTACTGCGCCAGCGATTGGCGATCATTTTACCGTCGAGGCCGTGGATTTCTCGCAGAATACTGGCCCGGCCTCGACAACTATCACCTACAACGAAGAGAGAGCTATAGAATGCAAATTGCAAAACACCCTGAACGACAACCAACGAAAACTGCCTCGCCGCTCTCAGGAACTGGTAATGCACAGGTGATTCGCATTGAACCTTCCAAAGGCTGGGTTTCCCTTAAACTCCGCGAGTTGTGGGAGTATCGGGAATTGCTCTATTTCCTAATCTGGCGCGACGTCAAAGTGCGCTACAAGCAGACCGTGCTGGGCGCGGCCTGGGCCATTATCCAGCCTTTCTTCACTATGGTGATCTTTAGTGTGTTTTTTGGCAGGCTGGCCAAAGTTCCCTCGGACGGCATCCCTTATCCTATCTTTAGCTATACTGCGCTAGTACCCTGGACTTTTTTTGCTCACGGGCTGAACCAGGCCTCGAACAGCCTGGTGCGTCATTCCGGTCTGATCAAAAAGGTATATTTTCCGCGCCTGGCGATGCCGATTGCCAGGCTGCTTGCCGGTGCAGTAGATTTCGTACTGGCGTTCATTGTGCTGCTGGGGATGATGCTATACTTCGGTATCGTCCCCACGGTCAATGTGCTCTGGCTACCGTCCTTCATATTGCTGGCGCTGGTCACTGCTCTCGGGGTCGCCCTCTGGCTTTCGGCTATGAACGTGCAATTTCGGGACGTGGGTTACACGGTGCCTTTCATCACCCAGTTCTGGATGTATGCCACGCCTATTGCCTATCCCAGCAGCTTGCTCTCGGAACCATGGCGAACGCTGTACGGCATTAACCCAATGGCCGGTGTGGTAGAGGGCTTTCGTTGGGCCCTGTTGGGCGCGGACACAGCGCCCGGGCCCATCGTCATCGTTTCTTCTTTGGTAGCACTGGTGCTGCTCGTTAGCGGGGCGTTCTATTTTCGCCGTATGGAAAAAACTTTTGCAGATGTGGTGTAGGTGGGTCCAATGAGTGACATTGCAGTTCGTGTAGAAGGTCTTAGTAAAAAGTATTACATTGGCAAGAAGTTAAAGAAGAGCCCAACTCTGCGCGATAATTTGGCCGATGCCTTTATAGCGCCATTTCGCCGTGCAGGCAACCTGTTGCGAGGCAAGGCCACAGGCGCGGCCGAACTGGACGAGACGATTTGGGCTCTCAAAGACGTCTCTTTCGAGGTCAAACGCGGTGAAGTCGTCGGCATCATCGGCCGCAATGGGGCAGGTAAGAGCACACTGCTCAAGGTCCTCTCTCGCATCACAGAGCCAACGGAAGGCTACGCCGATGTCTACGGGCGGGTGGGTTCGTTGCTGGAAGTGGGCACGGGCTTTCACCAGGAACTGACCGGACGAGAGAATATCTACCTGAACGGTGCTATCTTGGGCATGACGCGGGGCGAGATTGACCGCAAGTTTGACGAAATCGTGGCCTTTGCCGAGTTGGACAGATTCATTGACACGCCGGTCAAACACTACTCCAGTGGTATGGGCCTGCGCCTGGGCTTTGCCGTGGCCGCCCACCTGGAGCCCGAGATTCTGTTGGTGGATGAAGTGCTGGCCGTGGGTGATGCGCGTTTTCAGAAGAAGTGCTTAAACAAAATGCAAGATGTTGGACAACAAGGTCGTACGGTCCTCTTTGTGTCGCATAGTATGCCAGCCATTACCCGCCTGTGCGAGCGCACCATTCTGTTAGATGAAGGTAGTGTGCTAGAGGATGGTCCGTCGGCCCAGGTTGTCGGTACCTATTTGAGTTCTGGGTTGGGCACAACGGCCGCGCGTGAATGGCCTGACCTGGCGAAAGCGCCTGGCGACGACATTGTTCGCTTATGTGCTGTGCGAGTACGGGCAGAGGATGGTCAAATTGCAGACACAATAGACATCCGGCGACCGGTTGGCATTGAGATAGAGTTTGAGGTGCTCAAGTCAGGCTATGTGCTGTTACCCCACTTTAAACTTTTTAGTCGGGAAGGCATAGAGGCTTTCAATAGCGTGGACGTTGATCCTGCTTGGCGAGGACGTCCCCGTCCAGCCGGATGCTACATAAGTACAGGTTGGATTCCTGGCAATTTCCTGGCTGAGGGGATGATGTTTATTGGAGCGGCTATGGTCACCATTCAACCCAAAATTGTTCACTTTGTCGAGATGGATGCAGTTGCCTTTCAGGTCGTTGACAGCACTGTTGGCGACTCCGCACGCGGCGACTGGACTGGAGGGCTGGCAGGCGTGGTGAGGCCACTCTTGAAATGGACTACGCAATTCACTCCGAACCAACGCGAAACTGCTACAAGGGTGACTGAGGAAGAAAAATCGTAAAAGCTTTCTTTGAATGTAGGAGGTTCTCTTTGAGCAACTTAAAGTTAGCGGTCATTGGTTGTGGGGCAATAGCCAAAGGTATCCACTTGCCAGTCAGTGCCCTTTCCAGTCAAGTTGAGGTGACTGTGCTGGTGGACAAGTTCCTGCCGCGCGCTCGCCAGTTAGCAGACGAGTATGGTGTGCCAGCTGTGGCAGATGACTACCAGGACGTTATTGGCAAAGTGAATGCTGCCATCGTGGCCTTGCCCCACTATCTGCATGCCCCTGTGACGATTGATCTGTTGCGACATGGAATCCACGTGCTTGTCGAAAAGCCTATGGCCTTGAAGGCAAGCGACTGTGACGAGATGATAGGGGCGGCCAACGACACCGGCGCTGTTCTGGCTGTTGGGCTGGTACGCCGTTTCCGCGAAGCATCCCGATTTGTGAGGCAGATCATAAAGAATGGGATGCTGGGCAATATCTTGACCTTTGATTTTCGTGAGGGCAATATTTGTAGCTGGTCTGCGGCATCTGCCTTAGCGTTTCAGAAAGAGACCGGAGGAGGTGTGCTCACTGGTATCGGCCCACATACACTTGATTTGTTACTATGGTGGTTAGGCGACTATGACAGTGTCAAATACTACGATGATGCTATGGGCGGGGTTGAGGCTGATTGTGAGCTTCATTTACAGCTACAATGCGGGGCCTCTGGAGTCGTGGAGTTGAGCTGGACCCGTGACTTGAGGAACTCGTGGATCATCCGTGGGGAACGTGGCGTGTTGGAGGTTGAGAAGGGTTTCAATCCACTTATACATTTGAAAATCAGAAACCAGGATGTTATTTTCACTGGGCGTGCTCTGCGAGGCGGTACGGCTGACAAGAGCCTACGAGACGCCTTCTGTCGCCAGCTTGACGACTTTGCGCATGCCATACGTAACCATCGCCAACCTTTCGTTCCTGGTCAAGAGGGCAAGCGAGTTGTAAAACTGATTGAAGCTTGCTTTGCTTCACGACAATCACTGGAGCAACCGTGGAGGTTCCCAGAAAAGTTTGGATACGGTGTATTGGAGGGTGCATTGCCATGAAATCTGCGCAGTTCGATCTTTCCGGCAAGCGAGTCCTGGTGACTGGCGGGACCGGGTTTATCGGTGGGCGGTTGATCGAAAGGTTGATATTGGAGTACAAAGCAGATGTACGCGTCCTGGTGCGCAATTTCGCTCGCGTACCTCGAATCGCCCGGTTCTCTATTGAGATGGTTCGTGGAGATGTGACCGAGCCGGGCGACGTTGAGCAGGCTGTTAATGGATGCGAAGTTGTCTTCCACTGCGCTGCGGCTTCTCGGGGCAGCAAAGAGATACAGCACCTGGTGAATGTGGAGGGTACCAGGAATGTGTTGGAAGCTGCCCTACACACCCAGGTAAAGCGGGTCGTCCATCTCAGTTCTTTAATGGTGTATGGAAGAAACACACCAGATGGTGACCTGGATGAGACTGCTCCCCGGCGTTACTCTGGTGGCGCCTACTCTGACACCAAGCTAGATGCGGAGGAGTTGACTTTTGAGTATGTGGAAAAGCACGGCCTACCGGTAGCAATTCTTCAGCCAACCTGCGTCTACGGACCCTTTGGCGGATACTGGACTACTCGCACGCTACAGAGACTCAAGACGGAGCGCGTTGTCCTGGTCAACGGTGGCGACGGACTCTGCAATGCGGTCTATATTGATGATGTGGTCAGCGCCATACTGCTGGCTGCGGTGAAGGAGGAGGCTGTGGGTGAAGCCTTTCTCATTTCCGACGGCCAGCCGCTTACCTGGCGGGACTTTTTCGATAGGTACACATGTATGCTAGGTGGCGCCGAGATGGTGAGCATGTCAGCAACCGAATTGTTGGAGACCTACTACGCTCAGAGACAACGAAAGACTAAAGGGATTCTAGGGGAAACGTTGAGCGTCCTGCGGGAGGAACCGCTCATTCGCCGGCGTCTGCTGCGGACGTCTGAGGTGACTACTCTAAGAAAGGTTGCTCGATCACTTTTACCAAAACAAATCTGGCAATCTCTGGGGAGACGAATCAGGGGCAGTGGTAAAGCGAGCCAGCCACCGACCGAGCTTGAAAGGGGGAAGCCGATGCCTCTGATGTCTCCGCTACAGGTACAGTTCTATGCGCCCAAAACCAGGATTCGGATAGACAAGGCAAAACGAATGTTGGGCTACCAGCCTGTTTTTGATTTTGAGTCTGGGATGAGGTTGACTGAGCAGTGGGCCAGATGGGCTAATTTGCTGTGATAGATCAATATCTCTAATTGCAGTACTTGGTAATCCTTCGTTCAAGGAACCTGCGAGCGCAATGACCAAACCGTTCTTAGCAAGTCAGACACGTCGATACATCACATAACCTTATTCCGGCCAATGAGTTAAGGTCCATGCGAATAGACGAGGCTCTCGCGGCGAGTCGACTGCTCGGAGTAGAAAAGTTGTGACGGAGGTTAAAAATGGAAAAAAAAGAGAAGCTAACGGTTTTAATCGCAGGAGCTGATTTACAAACTGGTTATACTACGGCCCGTTCCTTAGCGAATCTTGATATTGAGCTTATAGGGTTGTGTTCAACTCCAAACTCAAGATTTTGCCGATCTGGATTGTGGGATCAGATTGTTACAGTGGATAGGAGTATGGGAGCGCATCTTGAGAAGTTAATTGCTTTGGGTAAATCTTCAAGCCATAAAAGTGTGCTTTTTAGTGCCCAGGATAGTGTTGTGCAGTTGATAGCAGAT
>Ga0180433_10004881_pt1 | contig 18569 bp, 20 predicted proteins | sample SS_ome_8_FD_132980 | JGI IMG/M metagenome (GOLD analysis project Ga0180433, IMG submission 132980) | Hypersaline lake sediment archaeal communities from the Salton Sea, California, USA - SS_1_D_1 metaG | ecosystem: Environmental > Aquatic > Non-marine Saline and Alkaline > Hypersaline >... | reverse complement strand
ATCTGCCTGACCTATGCCCTGGCCAAACAAACAGAGATGCAAGAGTGTCAATTTGCACTCGCCCCCCTTGGCTTTGAAGAGGCCACAGCTGGCAATGCGCGCTACTTCTTTTCAAGCACAGAAGCCTTTGAGCCCTTTATCCACAAAATTGCCTCGCAGGCAAAACAACTGCAAAACAACATCCTGCATCCTCTCTATCATTTTTTTGGCAATGACTTTAAGTACAAACTCTTGCGCAACATTGATATTGATTTGCAGCAAATGAATTATCTCGATCAAATTGCTCTTTTTAAGGGCAAAAACCGCAAAAAGGTCTCCCCCCGACTTTTCCCCTATTTCAACCCCGAAGTCTTTACGCAGCGCTTCCATAACCTCTCGCACCTCGAGGGGCCCATTGATCCTCTTCTTTATTTCGATAGCAAGACGGCCCTACCAGACTCACATCTTTTACAATATGATAGATTTATGAGTTTTTTTGACACAAGCGTCCTCTCGCCCTTTTTGGATCCAGAAATCATCGAGTTTTTCGCAAAAATGCCAATCGAGATCAAGTTTCAAGACAAGAAGCCTGCCTCTTGTATCCACGAGTTGATGCAAAAACTCTCGGGAACCACTTCCCCCAATCCAAATATTGAGCGTGGAGATTTTTTTGATAGCTTTAGTGACCTCGAACCCTTTCGAGACCACTTCCGCCTCTTACTGGATGGTAGACTTGTAGACGATGGGTATCTATCGGCCAAATGGTTAAAGCAGCACATCGACTACCCCCATTTTGTTCCCATTGTCTTCAAGCAGCTTTGGTCTCTGCTTGTGCTTGAGATCTGGTTTAGACTCTATATTGTCAACCCCATTAGCTCTCCAAACACGAAGCAATCGGTCAAAGATTTTTTACTTTGAAGAGTTATTGTTTGGGCCATGGGAGAGAACATGAGAGAGGCGCACCAAAACATCGCGTAGAATGGCCAAAGGCTTTTGATCGGCATTGATACGTGAAATGAGATGTTGTGGGTAATGGGATAAAATTTGCTCCTCACTCTCCTCGTAAAGGGCTAAACGATTTTTTTCAAAATCAGAATCCAAACCATTCAATTTACCCTCTAGACGCGCTTTTTTCTCCATGCGCTTGAGCAATTCGACCTCTTTATCGACCTCCAGCACAATGATATGGCGTACATTAATGTACTCACCGATCATCTGCGCCTGCCCCAGCGTTCGTGGAATCCCTTCTAAAAGAAGATCTTGACTCTCAGGATAGTAGGTATTTGTAGCGATTAACCCCTGTACAAAGTATTTCCAAATCTCAATGGTTACCTCATCGGGCAAAAGCTCGCCCCTTTGAGCATAAGAGTAGTAGAGTCTACCCGCTGGAGAGTAGGTGGCCAGAGAGCGAAAAATCGCCCCTGATGTAAGGTGGTACTGAGAGCCTGCATGTGATAAAAAGGTCCCAAGTGTCCCCTTTCCAGCCCCTGGAGGTCCAAAGAGCAAAATAGTTGAGAACTTTCCTTTATAGGGTTTAATAAATGAATATTCGTTATTTTCATTTCTTATCATTGCATCAAACTTCGTTTACACCTTATTATCATATTATAGCACATTAACTCATTTATGGACGGCTCACTTATGCGCGTTTTTTTTTCAATTGCCCTCACCCTCTTTCTAGTCATTGATGCATTGGGAAGTATTCCGGTCTATCTATCTTTAGTACAAAAATTTACGAAAAAAGAGAGAATGCGTTTAATTATTCGGGAGCTCTTGATTGCCCTTGGTATTATGATCGCCTTTCACTATTTGGGGCAATTATTGCTCTCCTGGCTTGGAGTCACTAAGGTGACAGTGCAGATGTCGGGTGGAATTATTTTATTTTTGATAGCGATTCGCTTAATTTTTAAAGAGAAGGATGAAACGGAGCCGAAGTGGTCAGATTCTACACCATTTATTGTGCCAATTGCGACACCTTTGCTTGCAGGGCCCTCGGTATTGGCCGTGATTATGATGCTTGCGCAGGAAAAGAGTTCTGATTTGGTTGTCCTTGGGGCGATTATTTTGGCCTGGTTTGTCTCAAGCATCATCTATTTGGCGAGCAAGCAGATTCATAACTTCATGAAAAACCGTGGTCTTCTGGCATGTCAGAGGTTGATGGGATTAATTGTTGCGATCATCGCTGTACAAACCTTTTTGCGTGGCCTAACAGGACTTTTAAATAAATGATCAATCTATCTGTCCTATTTCATACATTTTTTCTCTTTTGGATTGTCTTAGATCCGATTGGCAACCTGCCGATTTTTGTGAATGCGCTCAAACACTTTGAGCCTCATCGCCAGCGTGCAATCATCGTACGAGAGCTCTTGATTGCCTTGGTCGTGATGTTGCTTTTTCTCTTCTTTGGACAAGGTTTTTTCATTCTGTTAAATATTGAGCAGCCTGCGCTTGAGATTACTGGGGGTGTGATTCTATTCTTAATTGGGGCGCGCATGCTCTTTTCTGAGCCCAATAGCGGAACGCAAAAGAAACTAAAAGAGGAGCCCTTTATTGTGCCTCTAGCGGTGCCTGCGGTAGCGGGTCCTGGTATTTTGGCAACCATTGCTCTCTATGGAGGAAATCAGCAGATTGGCACCCTCACGGTTTTATTAGCCATTGTGCTTTCTTGGGCCGCAACGCTTCCCTTTCTTTTACTTGCCCCCTATCTAAAGAAGATTTTCAAGGAAAATGGTCTTGTTGTTGTCGAGCGCCTCTCTGCCTACCTTGTGATATTGATTGCAGTTCAAATGGCAATCCAGGGTTTACTCAACTCTCTTTAGGGAACTCTTTTGGAAAAATCTTATGATATGTTAAGCTTGGAACCCTGGACTTTTTCAGGCCTGTAAGGCCGCAATGTTACAGCCCAGGTCGAACGAAGTGAGGCCTGGGTAATCACAAGAAAAATACTGAGTCCTGAAGGGACGATATACATGGACTGAAATCCCTTGAGTGATTTAACTCATGTCGTCCTTTCAGGACTCAAATAGAGATGCTGTGTCTACCCAGGCCTCACTTCGTTCGACCTGGGCTGTAACATTGCGGCCTTACAGGCCTGAGGAAAAACAAAAGATCGAACACAGACATTAGATGAGTGCGTAAGTCAATAAAGCAACAAACCATTGAGTAAAAAAAGATGATAGGCAGAAATGATCCTTGCTGGTGTGGCAGTCAAAAAAAATGGAAAAAATGCCATTGGCCTGATAAAGGCACTGAAAAAGAGGATTTGGCAGCCAAATATCTGCGTGATTACGAGATCATCCTCAAGACCCCGGAGCAAATCGAGGGCATTGAGCGCGCCTGCCAGCTTGCCGCCCACATTCTAAATGAGCTCTGTTTGGCCGCCAAGGAGGGCGTCACCACCAACGAATTAGACCTCCTCTCTCAAAAACTACACAAGGAGGCTGGGGCCTTGGCAGCGCCTTTAGGATATGGTTCTCCTCCCTTTCCCAAAACGATCTGCACCTCCTTAAATGAGGTCATTTGTCACGGGATTCCTAATGACATTCCCTTGAAAGAAGGTGACATCTTAAACATAGATGTCTCTTGTATTTTGGGTGGTTATTTTGGCGATTGCAGCCGCATGGTGACCATTGGCAAGATTAGTGCTGAGCAGCAACGTGTGTGCGATGCGACGCATGCCTGCCTGCATGCGTCTATCGAGATTTTAAAGCCTGGTGTTTTAATCAAGGAGATTGGGGATGTGATCGAACGGGTTGCCAAGGAGCGTGGTTGTTCTGTGGTGGATCAGTTTGTGGGCCATGGTGTGGGCCTTGCCTTCCACGAGGCACCGCAGGTGCCGCATTGTCATAATCGTATTTCAATTCCGCTCGTGCCTGGCATGACCTTTACGATTGAGCCGATGATCAATGCGGGCGTCAGGGAGGGTGTGATTGACAAGAGCAACCAATGGGAGGCGCGCACCAAGGATGGCAAGCCGAGTGCTCAAGAGGAGCACACGATTCTCATCACCGACTCCGGCTACAAAATCCTCACAAACCTCTAAGAATACCGTCACACCAATTAAAAATAAATTTCAAACAGCACCTGTTTTGGCTATATAGTCGATTCAATTTAGAGTGACACACTCAAGCACCCTCTTTTAAAGCTAGGCATTCCTTTCGAACTTGTAAACCAACTATGGTTTACTTCGTTCTCCAAGCTTCCCCTAGCTTCAAAATCTGACACTTGAGTGTGTCACTCTAAATTGAATCGACTATAGAAGCTGCGCGTGCAGAAAAAATGACATGCTTAGAGTTTCTTAGGCCTGTAGGGCCGTCATGTTACAGCCCAGGTCGAACGCAGTGAGGCCTGGGTTAAAAGAGTAATTATTGCTGAGTCCTGAAAGGACGATATATAGTCGTTTGTACCATTGATACCCTCTTGATCATACCGTCCTTTCAGGACTCAATACTATTTTGATTGTCACCCAGGCCTCACTGCGTTCGACCTGGGCTGTAACATGACGGCCCTACAGGCCTAAAAAGGCTAACAAATCAACCATATTTACCAAAAAAAAAGGTTTCTTCTGGCCTTTAGGTATCCTCTTTATATTCCAGGAAGTGGGCTCTTTGTATAGTGAATTTAAAAACTATATTTTTTTTGCTTGACTCGCCACTAAAGTAGCGAGAATGCGCAAAAATTTTGTTCAATTTAGATTGACTATACGATAAATCACCTATATCCAGGGCGTTGCCCTGGGCTATTGCACTGTCAGACCTTCGGTCTGAATAACTCCACTGAATGGATACCTTCACCGGTCCTCATTTTGAGGAGGGAATTAATTCTTCGAGGGAGGTGAGCTCTTGGTTTAAGCGGTCGTAGTCCTCAGAAAGGGCGATGTAGTCGTTTTCAAGCGCACGTACGTGCGCATATTGATCCTCTAGGGCAGAATACTCCTTTTCTTGTTCCAATTGATAGAGACGCGTCTGCGTTGTAAAAAGCTCAATACGCGTTTGATCCAAGATTTCTCTTTTTTGCACAAATTGCTTGCGTAATTGTCGATAAAGACCTGAGAGCTCTGGATCATAGGCTCCCCCCTCACCGTGCATAGAAGCTGCCTTTTTGGCCTCAAAAGCATCCAAAATAAGCCCCTCTTTCTGCTCTTCAAATAGTTCAATCTGCTCTCGAAAGAGTTTTGTAAGCTCTTGCTCCCGCGCACACTTTGTCTCTAATTGCACCCTACTTTTCTCAAGATCCTCTATCTTTTCTTCGTAAATAGTACGCTCGCGACAAAATTGATCCATTTGCGCTTTACAATCTTGATTTAAAGCTGTGATCTCTGCCAGATGCTCTTGATCCTTTCCACGATAACTTGCCAAAAGTTGTGATAAATCTTGGGAGGCAAAAGAAAAAAGATAAAAGCTGATTGCAAAAGAAGATAAGATCCCCCACTGCCAGAGGTAAAGAGTAGCATCCTGCCGGTAGATAAGAAAGCCAAGCGCACAAAGAAAGACTAAAGAAAGATAAAACCCCTTTTGCCTAAAACGTACGCAACTCAGCACCCCCGTGACAAGCACAACAGGAAAAACAACCGTAAGTTTACAGGGCGATATAAAGGCAACCTGAAGCGCTATAAAAAGCAATAAAATGGGAGCGAGCAACCACACAAGTGGTGCCTTTTTTAATTCACTGATAATCTGCACTATAAATCTTCGCTTTCCGCAATAACACCCTGAACATTTTCAAGCAAATAACTCGCAAGAACTGGATCACCATCCCACGTTAACTCAACGGCCATATTCCCACTATCTGATGGCTGACCACAGGTAATTGTGATCGTACACGCATGATCGTCTGTTGCCTTCTCTTTTTTGATCACGCGCAAATGTCCATGTTGCATTCAAGGGCTCCCTTACAGTGGTTCTCTGTTCAGTGATAAGAAAAGAAAATATATTTGTCAAAACAACATTGTTTAGATATACAAACAGTAGATGGCAAAAGAAGACCTGATCTGGATCCAAGAACAACAACTCTGCATGCAAAAACAGTTGCAAAAATGGGCAGACATAAACTCTTTTTCACGCAACCCACAAGGCCTCAACAAAATAGCATCCCTACTTGAAGAGGATTTCAAAAAGCTAAATCCAGATAAAACCGAAAAAATGGCCTGTGGTGATGCGCACTGCCTTTTTTTTGAAAAAAGAAAAAAAAATGGACTGCATCTTTTTTTGGCAGGCCATATGGATACCGTCTTTGCCCCCTCAAGCCTCTTTCAAAAGACAACTTTCCCAAATAAAGAACAAATGATGGGACCAGGAGTTTGTGATATGAAGGGGGGCCTTGTTATTTTATACACCCTTTTGCAGGCAATCGAAAGGAGCGATCTGGCCGATCAGATCGGCTGGAGTTTGCTCATCAATCCAGATGAAGAGATCGGCTCGCTCCAATCGACTCCCTTTTTTAAACAGGTTGCCCCAGGTGCAGACCTTGCGCTTGTCTTTGAGCCTTCTCTGCCCGATGGCTCCCTCATTTGCTCCCGCCCTGCCTCGGCAAACTACCACGCAAAAGTCGTTGGGAAGGCAGCCCATGTCGGGCGCCATGCTAAGGAAGGCAAAAATGCAATTTTTGCCTTAGCCAACTTTCTACATGCCATCGAGCCACTCAATACAGATGACTCCATTGTTAACGTCGGCACAATTAATGGAGGAAAAACGGCAAATATTGTAGCCGATTATGCAGAGGCTTATATCAATGTACGCGGCACGGATGAAAAAGCATTTCACCAAATCGAGGCCCTTGCCAAAAAAAAACATGTAGAGTTGAAAAGGGAGAGTTTTCGTCCTGCAAAACCCTTTGATCAAAAGACAAAAGAGCTCTTTTTAACCCTACAAAGGTGTGCAAAAAAAATGAGTACAACCATTCGATGGCAACCAAGTGGAGGTGTGTGCGATGGCAACCTCATTGCCTCCTTAAACATCCCCACCATTGACACCCTAGGAGCCATTGGGGGTGGAATCCACACTGAACAAGAGTTTGTCTCCCTTGCCTCCTTAAGCGAACGATGCTCTCTTGCTTTTCTATTTCTAGAAGAGCTCGCAACCCAAAAGGTCCCCATATGACAACCAAACAAGAGACGCTTGTTGCAGAATCTTTAATGCAAGATCCTGCCTTGTTACAGGCCAAAGAGCAAATTCTAAAAACAGTTGCAAAGTATCGTCAAAAAATTGACCGCATCAAAGGCCCAAGTGCGCAAAAAGAGGCGAACTACCAAGAGACAATCAAACGCTTTGGGGCGTTGCGAGGACAAAATCTTCTCTACCCCTACCTTGGAAGTGGCCTGGGAAATGGTGCCCTGGTAGAGCTTGCAGATGGCAGCGTGAAGTATGATTTCATAAGCGGCATTGGCACACACTTTGGCCATAGTTTAGAGCAGATCACCTCCGAGATGATCGATGCCGCCTGTCAAAATACAGTCATGCAGGGACATCTTCAGCAAAATCTAGACTCAGTTGCCCTCACCAAGCTATTGGTTGACAATAGCTGCCTGGACCACTGTTTTTTATCCTCATCTGGTGCCATGGCGTGCGAAAATGGACTCAAACTCATTTTCCATCAAAAGCCGACACGCCGCCGCCTCCTTGCTTTTGAAAAGTGTTTTATGGGACGCACCCTAGCCCTTGCACAAATCACGGATAAACCTGAATACCGCAAAAACTTACCCCTCAATGTCCAGGTAGACTACATCCCCTTTTACGACGAACAAGCTCCCGAAAAAAGCACAGCACTTGCAGTTAAAACCCTTAAAAAGCATCTGGCGCGCTACCCAAATCAATATGCAGCTATGTGCTTTGAATGCATCCAGGGCGAAGGAGGCTACTGGGTCGGTTCACGCCCATTTTTTATGGCCTTAATTGAGGTACTGAAAGAAGAAAACATTGCCGTATTTATTGACGAAGTACAAACCTTTGGTCGCGGGCCTACTCTTTTTGCTCATGAATATTTTGAGCTGCAAGAGCATGTGGATCTGGTTGCCGTAGGCAAATTGCTACAAACGTGTGCGACCCTCTACAAAAGCGAATTTAAACCCGAACCTGGACTCATCTCACAAACCTATACCTCCTCTACCAGTGCCATCCGCTCTGCTCACCATATTTTGCACACCCTCTTGAAAGATCAATATTTGGGACAGACGGGCAAAAACATGCAGCTACGCCGCTACTTTGTAGAAGGACTGCAAAAAATTGAGAAGAAAAGTGGCGCGATCCAAGGTCCCTACGGATGGGGGCTCATGATTGCCTGCACCCCCTTTGGGGGGGATCGACAAAAAGTATTACAATTAGCACACGATCTTTTTGCCTTGGGGCTCATCTGCTTTGTTGCGGGAAAGGAGCCCACGCGCCTTCGTTTTTTAGTACCTGCAGCGGGCATTGGTTTTGATGATATTGATGGCGCCCTCACTATTTTACAAGAGGGACTTGCAAAACAATGACCCCTCTTTTTCGTGTAGCCACAGTAGATGATTTGGATGCCATTTGGTCCCTTGCCCAAGAAGCAGGCCCAGGAATCACCTCTTTAACCTCTACAAAAGAGCAGATGCACCAACGCATGCTTGATACAACAACCTCTTTTGTCTTTGTTCTCGAAATTGATGGCGTAGTCGTGGGCACATCCGCCATTTTATCGCGTATTGCCACACAACATCCATTCTTTGCCTACCATAGACACCTCATAGAAAAAAAATCGGTAACTTTAAAGACAACCCGCACTATTGAAGAGCTGCACTTTATCCGAGCCCGTAAAAAACCAACCGAAATTGGCTCTCTGCTTTTAAACAAAGCCTACAGAAAAAAGAATGTAGGGCGCCTTCTCTCTCTAGCCCGTTTCCTATTTATTGCCTGCTTTCCACAAAACTTTGCCACCATGGTTGTTGCTGAACTGCGCGGATTTATAGATAAGGATGGAAATAGCCCCTTTTGGGACAACCTAGGGTTTCATTTTTTTCAACTTCCATTTAAAGAGGCTGATCGCCTGCGAGCCCAACACCCAGAGTGCATTGAAGATTTTTTTCCTGTGCATCCCATCTACCCCATTTTGCTACCAAAAGCGGCACAAGAGGCGATTGGAAAAACGCACCCCAACACAACAGGTGCCCTGAAAATTTTAAAAGAGCAAAACTTCCGCCTCAGCGACTACATCGACCTCTTCGATGGTGGCCCCCACCTATACGCCCCAACAGAACAAATTAAAACCATTCAAGAGAGCTGTGTGGCGACAAGTGTGCAGATCCAACAAACTATCCAAGATGGAAAAAATGCTCTACTCTCCAATACGGAGCGTGCCTTTCGGGCTACCTATGCTCCCATACAGGTGGATGAAAACAAGAGGGTCATCATGGAAGAAAAAACAGCAAAGATCTTGGAAGTTGAACCAAATGAGCCACTGCGCTATTGCTTAGTATAAAAAGGAGTGAAAAATGCACTTTATAGATGGCAAATGGCAAGAGGGAGCACATGATACCTTTGTTTCGATAAACCCTGCTACAAACGAGACAATCTGGGAAGGGACCCATGCAGGCGCCCAAGAAGTAGAGCGCGCGCTCATTGCTGCACAAAGAGCCTTTCCAAGTTGGAGCGCCACCTCGATTGAAGAGCGCATCGGCTACCTTGGTCGCTTTGAAGAGATTTTGAAGGAGGAAAAAGGGGCGCTAGCCCTAATCATTTCTCAGGAAACAGGCAAGTGCCTATGGGAGGCCTTTATCGAGGTCGATGGCATGATTGGCAAAATTGCTACATCGATTGAAGCCTACCAATCTCGGTGCGAATCTAGAGCGATCTCTGTAAACAATGGGATTCTCAAAACTCTCTTTAAGCCGCACGGTGTGGTCGCTATTTTGGCCCCCTTTAACTTTCCCGGACATCTTCCCAATGGTCACCTCATTCCAGCCCTACTGGCTGGCAATTGCGCCGTAATTAAAAGCAGCCACCACACACCCCTTACCCTGCGCACCATCTTTCAATGTTGGGAAAAAGTGGGACTCCCGCCAGGTGTCATCAACTTGCTGCAAGGCGGGGGCGAAACGGGTGAGTTGATTGCAAATCATCCAAAAATTGATGGTCTCTTTTTTACAGGAAGCTACGAAGTTGGAGCCAAACTCTGCAAGGAGCTACCTCCTCATAAGATCTTAGCCCTAGAAATGGGAGGCAACAATCCCCTTGTGGTCTCAGAGTTAGATGAGCTCGAAGCGGCAAGCTACCTCACAATCCTCTCTGCCTACATTACAAGCGGGCAGCGCTGCAGCTGCGCGCGCCGCTTGATTGTGGTCAAAAGCAAAAAAAACCAAGAATATCTCAAAATCCTTACCCAGATGATTGGCTCAATTCAAGTGGGCAGCTATGACACCACACCAGAGCCCTTTATGGGCCCCCTGATCTCAATGGAGATTGTAGAAAAACTCCTTGCCGCCCAAGCAGTTTTAGGCGCAAGCGGTGGTAAATCCCTTGTGGAAATGCGCCCCTTGCAAGAAAAGAGACCCTTTTTGTCGCCAGGGCTTATGGATGTAACGGCGGTAAAACATCGAGCCGACCAGGAGCTCTTTGGTCCCTTCTTACAGCTGATTTGGGCAGAAAATTTTAACGATGCCATCCGTCTGGCCAACCAAACCGAATATGGGCTCAGCGCCAGCCTACTCTCTTGTGACGAGAGCCAATATGCTCCCTTCTTCAATCAGGTGAACGCGGGAGTGATCAACTTCAATGCGCCCACAACAGGCGCAAATGCAAAAGCTCCCTTTGGAGGCATCAAAAAAAGTGGCAACCACAGGCCAAGCGGCTACTTTGCCAGTGACTACTGCTCTTACCCCATTGCCTCTCTACAGCATAAACAGATTCAACTCCCCGAGAGATTGGCTCCGGGAGTTGACCTTTTGGCAACCACATAGATGATTAGAGTAAATATTGATGCCATCGCTGCCCCCTACTATAACTATGGAGGGCTCTCCCCTGGAAACTTAGCCTCTATTTGTCATAAAAACAAAATTTCTCACCCAAAAAAAGCCGCTTTGCAAGGGTTAGAAAAAATGAGGGTGATGCATGAGCTAGGGGTAATTCAACTCATTGCCCCCCCTCTACATGCTCCCAATTTAACCATTGTAAAACAATTAGGCCTTGAAAGCTTTGAAGAGGCGCCCGAGATCCTCCGTGCCCTCTTGAGCTCAGCAAACCTCTTTTTAGCCAATAGCGCCACTTTCACTCCCTCAGTGGATAGCGCAGATGGGCGCGCACACCTCACCGTAGCCAATCGTCGCCACTTTTTTCACCGGGCCATCGAGGCAGAGGCCCACCTGCGCTACTTCCAAATGCTCTTTGAAGGGGCAGATTCGGTCCGTATCCATCCGCCACTGCCCTTCTTTAAGGATGAAGGGGCCGCCAACCACGTACGCCTAAGCGCCTCAGAAGACAAAAAAGGAAGCAATCTTTTCATCTATGGAGGCAGGCAATCCCTAGAGGCAAGCCAAGCGGTGGCTAGATTGCATCAACTCGACCCTGCTAGAACTCTCTTTATCCCCCAAAACCCTCAATTAATAGAGGAGGGCATCTTTCATAATGACCTCATTTGTTTTGGACAAAGCAACCACCTCATCTTGCACGAAGCTGCCTTTTGCGATCCCAGGGGGCTGATCCAAACCCTTACAAAACAAATCCCTAACCTTACAGTCGATCTTATCCACACTCTATCTATTAAAGATTCTGTTAAGAGTTATTTCTTCAACTCTGAACTTCTCCACACCCCTAGTGGTAAAAAAGTGCTTTTGATGCCCTATGAGTGCCAAGGAATCGAGCTTCCAGATCTTGGAGTCGACCAAACCATCTTCCTTGATTTAAGTGAGGCGATGCATTTAGGGGGCGGTCCAGCTTGCTTGCGACTTGCACTCATGATGACATCAAAAGAGGTGCAAGAAATTAAACCTTCTCTGATTTTCACACCCTCTCTTTATGAAAAATTAAAAGAATGGATCCACAAACATTATATAGAAGAATTGGACCCACGAGAGCTTCTCAGCCCGATCTTTTTAAAATCTTGTGCATTGGCAATCAATGATTTAGAAAACATATTAATGATTAAAACTTAGTTAAGAATAAAAACGTTTTTTAACAATTCAATTGAAATTTAAACCATTTTGCGTTATAATTAGTTCATACTTAAATTAAACAAGAGGTAATAGACATGGTTTCTATTCACAATCTAAGCACTTCTCAACCACAAAATCATAATTCGAAAAGTGCGAACAAGGCTGTAATGGCAAATTCTGAGCACCGAGCTGTAAATGCCATGTTGGCCTATTTTACAGTAGCAAGAAACATAAGTTCTACCCAGGTTGATGGAATCATGGAGAATGCAACCCTCCAGGATCAAATTAACACAGCCAATGGATTGCGCCACTACGAAGCGGTTCCTACGGATCCAACAAAAAGAGCTGAAGCTCAGGCTAGAAACCAAGAAGTTTCAAGTGAAAAAGCAGATGCCAATAACCAATTAAGTATTTTGAAGCAAAAAGCTAAAACTCAAGAAGTAGCTGTACAACAAACGATGTCTTCGATGCAACAGGCTGCCTCAGAGACTTCCTCGATGTTGAAGTCAAGTGGTGATCGAGGACGTAACATCCTTAGAATGACACAGTTTTAATTGTTTACAAAATAATAGAAATTTAAAAAATAAAAATAAAGAGGCAAATATGTCAGATTTAATCCAAAACACACAAGCACAAGCGGTAGCCAAGGCAACACAAAAAGCCCCAACTTCTCATAGAGTGCTCAATGGTGAACATTTGGCCTTTATGGCCCTTGTACATCAGACCTCTACAATCCTAGATAGTAATGAGGTGAATAATGAGTTACTAAAAAAGATCAATGAAAGGCAAAATGAATTAATTCAGAAGCAAGAAGCTCAAAAATATACTGAAATACCAGAGGAGTTCAAAGAGCTTTTAGATGGAAAAAAGATTACGATTCCTTATGAATGGCGAGTGGCAAGCCCATTAAATATTGCATCACTAGAAAACTACAGAGATCGCATGGTCAAAGGCGGCCATTTTACAAAAGCGCAGATCGAAGATTTGGATAATTGGATCGATACTAAGAAAACAATGGTAAAATACCACCTAAGTGACAAAAAATCAGTTGCCGGAGCGATGCAGCAACTGAGCTATGAGGGACAACAAGTAACAGCTGATAGGACCTACTTCCAAGCATTGATTGCAAGAGCCACGCAGGATCAGCAGATGAAAACGACCAATAGTAGCCAAAATGGTGAACAGATGGCCTCAACGGCGCAACTTGCTAAATCGATTTGCCAGACCACACAAACAATCTCTGAGCAAATCAATCGATAGTAATTTAATAAGTTGAACTTTAATTTCAAATTTGTTATAATAGTTTCATAATAAGTAATAAAATAGGTTTTTTTATGACAACAGTTCATTCTACCCCTCACGTAGATAAGTCTATAAAATCAGCCCCCAAAAAGCGTCCTGACCAAATTTACCTGATTCTTAGGGTCTTGCTGCAACATGCTCAAACGGCACAGGAGACGACGCGTATCTTAGCAAAAGGTGTTGAGTCCAAACTCAATGCACAACAAGAAAATGTAAATCGTATAGAAATCCTAAAACCTAATGATTACTCAGATATCGAACATACAGTCAAGACAAAGCACCATAGAACTGTGATTGATCCTGGTACAAAGGACCCAATTCGAATTACCTACTATACATACAAACAAACCCTTGATAACGTTAAATTAATGGCTGCTGAATATGAGAACAAGGGAGTATTAGCAAAGCGTAATGTTTTGAATAATAAAATTGCAGAACAGCAACGAGAAACCAATATCATGGGTATTTCAATTGATGCACACACAAAAAGTGTAGCGATGTCTCTTGAGCAGAGTAATGCTTTCATCGGAATCTGGCGCTCTTTAGGAGTCAAAGCTTCCCTTAAAAAAGGTGGCTAAAACCACCTTTTTCCCTTTTCAGCAAGCCCGGCCTCATGATAAACTTACCCATATGTATAATATGGGTATCACTCCCCCTCATACCAGCAAAAGCGTCAAGGTATTGATTTTTTCGATTGTAGGCACCTCGATCCTCTCTCCGATCATTACCTTTATGCTGAGTCATTTTTTTCAACTTCTAGGGCCACAAAACTACCTCCCTCTCTCTTATCCCTTTTTGCACAAGGGAATGCTTTTTCAATGCTTTAGCTATGCCTTTGTCCATTCTTTAGGTGTTGGCATTGGTCTATCGCTTCTTTTTTCCCTCTTTTTTCATATGCTTCTTCTCTGGTTTGTGGGCTCTGAAATTTGCCAGCGCTTCGGACAAGTGCGTTTTGTATTGCTCTTTTTGTCAGCCATCCTATTTAGTGGTATCATTTGCGCAGCAACACTTCTTTTTACCAAGAGTTTTTCGATTTTATATGGCTCAACACCTGCTATTTTTGCACTCTTGGCCGTTTGGGCCATGTGTCTGCAAGATCAAAAGCTCAACTTCTTTCTCTTTTTACAGGTAAAGGCAAAAACTCTCGTTCTTGTGATTTTTGCTTTTTCTCTACTCATCAATCTCTCATATGGCCACTTCCTTCTTTTTTTAGCAGAAATTTCAGGCATTGCATGGGGGCTCTTTTTTGGTCGTTTTTTCTTAAAATTAACAGTGCCCTACCAACTGCCAAGCAGAAAAGAGCGCAAACATGCAGATATCATTGACATCACTCCCATTCGCCAGGAAAAAGAGGACCAGGCATTTTTAGATGAGATGCTAGATAAGATCGCAAAAAGAGGGCTGGATTCATTAACAGATTCAGAGAAGCGGCGGATGGATCGTATCACCCGCCGCAAGTAGTGCTGAGCGGATGCTAAGCAGACCTGCTAAAGTCCCCTCCTCATATCGAAAGTGAGGGTTGTTTTCTAACTCGGGATAATCAATTGGCTGCAAGACATCTTCAGATGTAAGATTGGGAACAAAATTTTGCCCACACTCCAAGAGCTTTTTTTCCTGTAGGGCTATCATCTCATCCAATAATTCACTCATTGTCTGTGTCACGTGACTCTCGCCTCTTTTTAAAAAAATCCTGCATCAAAAAAGCTGCCTCCTCTTGCATCACACCCGATGTCACCTTTAATTGGTGTGTGGGATGTGCCGTCGACAAAAGGTCGACCCAACTACCATTGGCTCCATGACGAAGATCAGGCGCTGCCCAAACAAGTCTCTCTACACGTGAAAGCAACATAGCCCCCAGGCACATAGAGCAAGGCTCGAGTGTACAATATAGAGTAGTCTTTAAAAGGCGCCAGTTCTCTAATGCTTCTGCCCCCATTGTCAAAACAATCATCTCAGCATGGGCTGTGGCATCGCGTAAAGTCTCCACCTGATTGTGGCCTCTGGCAATGATCTTGTTTTCAAAGACTAATACAGCACCCACTGGTACCTCTTTGGCATCCGCTGCTTTTTTTGCCTGGGCAAGCGCTGCTTGCATGAAGATCATATCCGTAGTCATAATCTAACATTATGCTACACTCAATTTATTACTCACAACCGTTTTGCTCAATGATTGATCTGACACACGAACATGCAATAATTGATTCTCTTCTGCGCCCTTTTAAAGATCTAAAAGTGTCAGAGGAGTTAGTTGAAAAAATTCACAACACCCTGTCAAATGCTAAAAACCAAGGCAAAATTAGGGCCACCTATCAAATCATCAAGCGGAGTAGTAGATTAAAAAATGAATATGATTATATCGAAATCTTGATAGAGAGCAAAGTATAGTGTTGTCCTATAACTTGGGCGTATGTATAATAGAGGGTTAAGAATTGAGATTAATCAGGAGTAAGCGCTCAAATGTCGATAGATAAAGGAACTAAAGAAGAGATCACGAAAAAGTTTCAATTGCACGAAAAAGACACTGGTTCTGCCGATGTTCAAATTGCAATTTTAACTGAAAGAATTGCGGAGTTAACAGAGCATCTTAAACTGTCGCCTAAGGACCATAAGTCGCGTCTAGCGCTTCTAAAGCTGGTAGGTCAGAGAAGAAAGCTGTTGGAGTACCTCAATTCAACCAACACCGAGAGATACAAAAATTTAATTAAAAGGCTGAACTTGAGAAAGTAATACCTATTTCACTCAATTTATTTCTTTAATTTGAGTGCTTTGGGTTTTGATATCTGTAAAAGCTTTTTTAATTTTCCAGAATTCATTATAAAATTTCAATTTTCAAGAAAGGATCTAAAATTTACTTTTGGGTAAGTTTTGGGCGATTTGGCGGCAACGTTCATTAGGAGTAAAGTAGATAGATGGAACGAAAGAAAACTTCCTGCATTATTGGAGAAGGTAAAGAATTAACCTTTGAAACTGGGAAAATAGCGAAGCAGGCAAACGGCTCTGTGCTCGTGCGCATGGGTGAAACGATTGTTTTTTGTGCGGCAACGGCCTCCAAGAGTGCCAGTGAAGATATTGATTTCTTCCCTTTACGCATTGACTACCAGGAGAAGTTTTTTTCTGCTGGCAAGACGCTAGGTGGTTTTATCAAGCGAGAGGGACGTCCTCGTGAGCGAGAGATCCTTACCTGTCGTTTGATTGATCGTCCTTTACGCCCTATGTTTCCAGAGGGATACTACAATGAGGTTCAGATTTTATCCTATGTTTGGTCATATGATGGGATAAATCTTCCGGATCCATTGGCAATTTGTGCAGCCAGTGCGGCACTTGTTATTTCTGATATTCCACTTTTAAAGCCAGTTGGTGCGGTACGTGTGGGTTATATAGATGGTCAATTCATCATCAACCCAACGATTGAGGAGATGGAAAGCTCGATTTTAGACTTGATCTTAGCGGGAACAGAAGATGCGATTTTAATGATTGAAGGCTACTGCGACTTCCTTAGTGAAGAGCAGGTCATCGAAGCGATTGAAACGGGGCATAAGGCGATCAAGACGATTTGTCAAACACTTGCCAACTGGGCCAAAGAGGTTGGTAAGGAAAAGAATGTTGGAAATCTTCGTCTCCTTCCACAAGAGCTTGTGCAATATGTTTCGGACAAGTCAGCAGCCGCTCTAAAAACGGCTCTTGAAATTTCTAAGAAGCAGGATCGTGAAGAGGCAATTGATCTGGTAAAGAGTGAGCTATTTGAAGAGTTAAGTGCAAACGAAGAAAAGAGTTACAACGAGCTTGCCATTAAGAGTGCCTTCAAAAAGTTACAGGCTAAAATCATGCGTGAGATGATCTTAAATAAGAAGATCAGATCGGATGGACGTAAAACGGATGAGATTCGTCAGATTGATGTTGAGCATGAGCTACTTCCTCGTTCTCACGGTAGCTGTCTATTTACCCGTGGTGAGACGCAAACGGTTGCTGTTTGTACCTTAGGTGGTGAGAGCATGGGCCAACGATTTGAGACATTAGATGGAGATGGTCTTTCTCGCTTTTACCTACAATATTTCTTCCCTCCATATTCTGTGGGAGAAGTTGGACGTGTGGGGCCAGCTGGTCGCAGAGAAGTTGGCCATGGCAAGTTAGCTGAGCGTGCATTGCAGTCGGTGATCCCCTCTTTAGAGGAGTTTCCTTATACAATTCGCTTAGAGTCTAATATTACTGAATCTAACGGATCCTCTTCGATGGCCTCTGTCTGTGGGGGTTGCCTGTCAATGATGGATGCGGGTGTTCCGATTAAGCGTCCGGTATCTGGAATTGCGATGGGTTTGATCTTAGAAAAGGATCAGGTAGCGATTTTGTCTGATATTTTGGGTGTAGAGGATGCACTTGGAGATATGGACTTCAAGGTTACAGGAGATGCTGAGGGCATTACTGCTTTCCAAATGGATATCAAGGTTGAGGGCATTACTTTAGAGATTATGAAACAGGCGCTTTACCAAGCAAAGGATGGGCGTGTTCATATTCTATCTAAAATGTTAGAAGTTCTTGGCGCATCTAAAAAGGAGATGTCTTCTTTTGCCCCTCGTATTGAAACAGTACAGGTTAAGCCTAGCAAGATTGCTACAATCATTGGTCCGGGTGGCAAGCAGATCCGCAAAATTATCGATGAGACGGGTGTCCAGATTGATATCAATGACGATGGTCTTGTAAGTATTTCTGCAAATGATCCTGCGGCAATGGAGAAGGCAAAGGGGATCATTGAGGGACTCGTTGGTGATGTTGAGATTGGCAAGGTTTACGATGGCAAGGTGACATCTGTTGTGCAGTTTGGTGCCTTTGTAGAGATTCTTCCAGGGAAGGAGGGATTGTGTCACATCTCTGAGCTTTCAGATACGCGGGTACAGGATGTCTTTTCTTTCATTAAGGAAGGTGATCCGATTGCTGTGAAGGTGATTGACATCAACGAACGTGGTCAACTTAAGCTTAGCCGCAAGGCAACCCTAGAAGAGAAGAAATAATCAGCTAACGCTGGTTATTTCTATAGAAAAGCGAAGGCATTCCCTTCGCTTTTTTTATCTTATAGCGCCGAAAAACTCCGTCCTTCAGGTCGGGGATGTAAGGCGCTCAATTTCAGTTATTAATCGAGAGTTTAAAATAGACAGGGTCTTCTTGTTCTGATGTCTATTGATTTTTT
>Ga0180433_10004880_pt1 | contig 18575 bp, 31 predicted proteins | sample SS_ome_8_FD_132980 | JGI IMG/M metagenome (GOLD analysis project Ga0180433, IMG submission 132980) | Hypersaline lake sediment archaeal communities from the Salton Sea, California, USA - SS_1_D_1 metaG | ecosystem: Environmental > Aquatic > Non-marine Saline and Alkaline > Hypersaline >... | reverse complement strand
TAAAATGGATGAAGAAGTAAAAATTTTGTTAAATAATTATTTGGTGGATTTAAAGAAGAAGGAAATAGATAAATTTCAACGTGCTAAAATTTTAGAAATAACAATGAAAGAATTTAGATTGTCACAAAGAGCATTAGGTGAAAAAATTGGAGTGCCTCATAGTACAATTCAAGATTGGTTATTAATAACAAAATTAGATGAAGATGAATATAAACAATTAAAAGAACAAGGATTAAATGATACTGAAATTTATAGAGAATTAAGAAATAATAAAAATATTCCAAAAGAAATTATTATTGAACAAACAAAAATAAACAGAGATTTAGAAGAAATTAAAAAACGAGTTAGGCGAGCAATGCAAAGTTGTCAAAAAGAATATATTAATGAATATACTGATGGGAAAATATTAGAGATAATAAATTTATTAAATAGGTTAAGAATGAAGGTGGAAAGGTTTGGGAAATGAAAAAACATTTATTTATAATAGTGTTGTTTTCAATAATATTGATTAGTTATTTTTATGGTTCAACCTACCAACATGAAATAGCACATCAAGAAATTGGAAAAGATTTTGGGTGTATTAATAGTTCAATTGAAATGAATTTTGAAGGAGGAGTTTATAGATGTTATAATTATGAAAATGGGAATACAGAAGTATCTATTGAAGAAAAATATTTACAGAATATGAATGAGATTGTAAGTTATAATTTAACTGGAATTGGTTTTTTAATATGGGGATTATGTTTAATAATGACAATTATATTATATGAAAAATGAATTGGTATGATTTAGATGAAGGAGAGAGAATAAAACAAGTTTATAGTAAATACACTATTCAGCAGTTTTGGGAATGGTGGAGTGATAATAGTAATCAATTTATGGAAGTTAGAATTAAAGATTGGAAGTTGGTTAAAGAAGTTGCTAATAAATTTAATCTTAAATATTCTAAAAGTGGGGTTTATGTTAATAATTATATTCAATTAAGAAATGTAATTGCTTCTGTTAGAGATAAAACTACTGCATGGTTTGGAATTAATCCTAAAAAGAAAAATTGGATACCAAAAGGATTTAAAGCCTTTTCAGGAAAAGATGATTTTATTGATAGCATAAATTATATTTTTATTGATATTGATAGAATTGAAAAAAATACATTTGCAACAAAAGATGATTTAAAGAAATCTGATATTTTAGCTAATTTAATTTTAGAAAAATTATCAAAACATAACTGGAACAAAAATTATATAAAAATTTGTAGTGGAAATGGAGTTCAATTAATTATTAAATTAGATATACCTTTTAAAATATCTAATAGAATATTTAACAATGAAAATAAAGAGTTTGAATATAATGAAGATTTTGAAAAGTCTATTTCTTATATAAGAGAAGGTATAGGAAAACAACTTTTACAATTTTGTAAAAGATATAAAAATGAATTAAGGGTTGAAGTAGATAAGAGTTGTTTCAATATTGGAAGAGTGGGTGCATTACCTTGTACAAAAAATTTTAAGTATGGGGGATTTAATTGGAGAGGTATTGTTAAATTAGAAAAAGGAGAAAATGAAGGAATAAGTGATTATATACTTAATAGTTTTGAGAATACAGATTTTAGAAGAAGTGAAAATATATTTAAATTAAGAAAAGCATTAGGTGGATATAATATATTAAGAAAAGGACAATTAGAACAAAACCCAATAATAAGATTAATATTAGATAATGATTTACCGTATGGGGAAATTAATAATAAACTTTGGTTTCAATTTAAGTGTTTATTGAGAGATAGTAAATTTGATTTGAATAGTAAGGAGTTTAGAAAAATACATTCAAACCTTCAAACAAAATTAAAAGGAAATCTTTCAACAAATTTACCTGATAAAAAATTTGAATTTAATGAAGATATTGTTAATAAGTTTTGCATTAATAATTTAATACCGCCGGTCTATCCTTTATGGACTAGAAAAACAAAAAAGATAAATTATTTTTTAGAGGGTGTTAATATAAATGATTTTACATCTACTGGAAATAAAATAAATTTGATTGGAAAAGATATTTTTGAAGATATGAATATATTAAAAAAAGAACTAATTGAGAATAATATTTCTAATAAAGATAAGTATGGTGATTTTTTATTAGAGTGTTTTAAAAAATATGGGGAAAAGAAAACAAAATATTATTTTGATAATGAAATATTTTATAAATATATTTCTTATGAATTATTTTTCTATATTAAAAATAAATATATATATAAAGAAGTAACAATATATTAATTTTAAAATGTTGGGAATAGACAAAAAATTAAAAAAAATGCTTAATTCTTCATCTAGTCTAACTACCCCCGACAGCCTTAGGAAGAGGGACGCCACTCCCTCTCCTTTGGTTTTTACTGAGGAGGAATAAAATGAAAACTGATAAAATTATAAAAAATATTTTAGGAAATAAAAAACAAAATGATTGGGACGGAGACGGTGTTGTAAATTCAAAAGATTGTCAACCTAGGAATACAATGAGACAAGATGCTATTAGTATGGAGGGAATGCAAAAAATTGATAATAATATGAATATGAACAAAGGTAATTGGGGAAATAAACCTATAGGTGATAAAATATGAAACGAAAAAATTTATTACAAGAAGAGGCAGGTGATAGAATATTAAATCCACAACGTATTGTTCAAAATGCTTTAGGGTATCAACATAGTAGAAAAAGAGAAAATTATGAATATCTGGATGATATAGAGGAGGAAAAATAAAATGTATGGTAAAGAAGACGGAAGTGGATGTGGTTGGAAAAGAGGAGGAAGAGGACGTAATAAAAAATATCCTTGTCCATATACAAAAAAAGAAGATGTTGATATAAGTGATAACATAATAAAAAAAATTTGGAGAGGTATTAAAAAATGAATGAAAAACTAAAATTTTTTGATTTGAAAGCGAAGAAAGCTTTTATGAGCAGTGATTATAAAGTTGTTGTGAAAAATGGTAGACGATTTGCAGTAGCACAAGCACCAAGTGGGGTTCAGTCGTGGCGAGTATTAGGCATGGCGCGGTAATGTAAAATGAAAAAAATACCAAGACCAATAACCAAAGGAAAATATAAATGTCCAAGATGTGGAAAATTTTATATAAATTTACAAAATTTAGCAAGTCATTTAGATAAATGTAGAGGTAAATAAAATGGATGTTGTTGAAAAAATATTAGGAAAAAATAAAAAGAAAAAATATGTTGAAGACCCAGAATGTTGTATGACTGATGAACAAATTTGGGAAGAACGACATGGACATTTTTATGATGATTGGTAAAATGTTAAGAATACCTAAGTATGCAAAAAGAACAGCAAGAGAAGCTTTGGAATTAAGACAGTCTCTCCCCTCAAGTAAAAGGTTTGGGTTAGATAAAATACAAGCTAAACAACAAGGAATTAATAGTGGAGTTGAACGTGCTAGACAAATTGTAAATGATAAATATATGCCAATGGAAGATGTTGAAAGAGTTTGTGCATTCAATAGATGGTTAGATAGAGAACGTACGCAAAAAGTTCAAGGGGCTATTGATTTATGGGGCGGTGAAAAGTTTATTAGGAAGAGTTGTAAGTATGTAAAAAATCAACAATTATATAAATAAGTTCAAATTATTAATTTTTAATATGTGTTAAATTGTGTGGAGGAAATAAAAATGACAAATGAATTTGAAGAATTAGACACTGAAGAAAGTGTCCCAGAACAAACTTTTTCTGATGTACCAAAAGAAGGAAATAGTATGGTGTCTCAAGGAGATGCAGGAGAAATATACGATTGGAACAATGCGCCAGATAATGTTAAGGCACCGCCTAGAATAGATTTAAATGAAAAAGAAGTTGTGCTAAAGAAGGCTGAACTAATTTTACCACCAAAAGATAAAGAATGGCAAACTCCATTTAATAAGAGTAAGAATGTTTACAAAGGATGTATTCTAAAATTGTTTTATGATATTGAGGGTCAACAGGAGTTCTTAAGTGGGATTAAAGTTTTTAAAAGAGAAGTAAATGGAGAAGAAAAGTATAGCCCCCCAACAATATCTAGCGAGGGCAAATCTCAAGCAACAAAACTTTTGAATGTCTATGCAACATATAAAGGCAAAAATATCAAAGAAGTTTCTTTGAGAGAGTTTATGGGATTTTTAAATAGTCAACCAAAAGCAGTTATAAAAACCGAAGAAGTTGAAAACCCAATAACAAAAGAAAAAATTAACAAAAACTTTATAGGAAAATTTCTTTAATTTTTTTTTCTTTTGGTAAAATAAAATGTATAATAAACCGACTTCATTTAGTCAAAATAATTTATTTGAACAATGTCCCAGAGCATGGTTTTTTTCATATATTAAAAAGATACCTTCTATTAGTGATATGAGTTATGCTGATGCAGGTAGTGTTTTACATAAAGTTCTTGAAAAATTTTATAAAAAAGAAATAACTGATATTAATAAATTAAAAGATGAGTTTGAATTACAATGGGGAAAGAAAAAATTTAATGATGTAGTTGCAAACAAAAAAGAAAGCTATTGGCTTATGGTTTTAAATGGCGTTAATTTGGAAAAAGAATTTACAAGTTTAGAAATGAAAATATTCTTTCCAGATGTAGTTGCTTATTTAGATGGTGTAAATACACAAAATGATGAAATTATTGATTGGAAATCAAGTACACGCTCAAAAGAAAATGAAGAGGAATATAAAAAACAATTAACATTTTATAGTTATTTATATTATCGTAAATTTGAAAGATTGCCTAAAAGAGCAATTATTTATTATCTTAAATATTCTGGAAGTAAAGGGGAGTTATCAATTACTCCTACTATGGAAGATATAAAACAAATTGAAGATTGGCATTTTAAGATTAGAGAAGAGATGGGGAATATAATATTAGATAAAAAAACCCCACCTAGATGTTCTGAATGTTTTTTCTTTTGTCCCTACCCTAATTTATGCAATGGGGGCGAAAGTGTTTTTAAGTTTACATTAAATATTAGAGGAAATTATATATTTATTGACGGTCCTTTTACTGATTTGCTACATAAAGGGTTAGTACATAATTTTAGTTATGAATTAAAAAATGCTTATTTTATGAAGAAAGCAAATCCTAATATTAATACGGTTATTTGTTTTTGGAAGAAAAATAGAAGGATGTTACCTTTAGCTATGAAAGATAAATTAATAGAAGTTTTACAAAGATATGCAGATTATAAAAAGAAGGATTTGGCAATTGATATTAATGATGAAAGAAAGTTTAATGAAAATAAAATAGATATGCCTGAAAAATTTATTAATGGAAAAGAATTAAGAGACTATCAGGAAGAGGCAGTTGAAACATTTATGAGAAAGAAGATAGGAATACTTGAGGTTGGAACAGGTGGTGGTAAAACAGAAATTGCTATTGAACTTATTAGAAAATTAAAGATGTCTACTTTATTTATTGTTGATAAAATAGAATTACTTAAACAAACTAAAAAAAGAATTAAAGATAGTTTAGGTATAGAAGTAGGACAAATAGGTGCAGGGAAACAAGATATAAAAATGATTACAGTTGCTACAGTTCAAACAATAACAAAACATTTAAGTACACTTGCTCCTTATTTAAGAAGTGTAAGGTTTGCAATATTTGATGAAACCCATAAAGTTGCGGCAAGAAGTTATTGGAGAATAGCACAACAATTAACTACAACTGAATTTAGATTAGGTATTAGTGGAACAGCTTTTCGTGATGATGGTAATGATATGATGATTCATGCGTCTACTGGTTACAAGTGTTTTGATTTAAGTGGAAAGAAATTAATAGAGAGAGGATGGTTAGTAAAACCACAAATTATATTTTATAAAAATTATATGACGGATGAACAAAATAATGAAATTGAAAGAAGTTGTAAACAAGGTTTAATAAATGAAACGCCAAATTATACTAATTATTATAATGGGTTTATTAATCAAAATAATTATAGGAATATTATTATTTTTTATTCAACGGAATTAAACAAAGGTAAAAAAATTTTAATATTAACAAAGTTGATTGAACACGGACAAATATTAAAAGAGATGATACCTGGTAGTGAACATTTATATGGAGCCACAAATAAAAAAGAAAGAGATGAATTATTTAATAAATTTAATAATGGAGAGATAAATGTTTTAATATCAACTATATCTATTTTTGCTGAAGGAATTGATATACCGAGTTTGGATATTGTAATTAATGCAAGTGCAAATAAAGGAGACGTAAAAACAATACAAGTATTAGGTAGAGTTTTACGTAAGATGGAAGGAAAAAATTATGCACAGTATTATGATTTTTGGGACGACAATTCTTTTTTTAGATTAGCTAGTTTATCAAGAAAGAAAGCACTAATAAGAGAAGGGCATGATATAGAAATGTATGATTTTTCACAACATTTAAATACCGTAAAAAAATAAAAAATAATATAAATGGAGGAACATAAAATGAAAATAAAAACAAAAATATTATCAGACTTTTTAAAGAAAAGTAAGATGGAAGGAATACAACAAATAGATGAATGTATGTTAGACTTTCAAAAAGAAGGATTAAAAATTAATGCAAACTCACCAGCAAAATTGTCTAGGGTTATGTCATGGCTTAAGACAAGTGCATTTGAAGAATATGAAGCACTTGGCAAAGTTGGTATTAATGATATGGCAAATGTTATTAAAGTAATTGAAAGATTTGGTGAAAAAATAAATATAAAAAAAGAAGGAAATCTTTTAGTTATTAAAGGCGACAATAAAAAAGTTGAAGTGGAATTAGTTGCTGAGGATTTCTTAAGTACTGATAGTGAGCCAACTTTAGAATTTGAAGATAAATTTATTATTACAACAAAGAAGATGGGAGAGATTATAAAAGACGTAACAATGAATAAAGATGCTATTTTAAAAATAGAAACTGAAAAAAAGAAAGTTATTTTTTCTAACACAGGAAAATATAAATTCCAAAATACAGTTGATAGTGAAGAAACAAAAGGCGGAACAAAAACATCTTTTGGTGAGCCATTAATTGATTGTATTTCTAATTTAGATGGAACATTAGAATTTAATATTAAAACTAATTATCCAGCTAAGATAATGGAAAAAACAGATAATAGTATTGTGACAATTATTGTGGCTCCTAGAGTTGAGGGTAGTGACGAAGAATGAAACCTGTCAATTGCATTTGGACAGAAAAATTTAGACCCCGTAAAGTTAGTGAAATGGTTGGGGATTTTAGAAATAAAATTATGAAATATTTAGAAGAGCCGGAAAGTATTCCTCATTTTCTTTTATATTCTAAAACTCCTGGTACTGGTAAAACAACTTTAGCTAAAGCAATTATTAATGAACTTGGTTGTGATTATTTAATCTTAAATAGTTCAGATGATAGAAAGATAGAAGTTGTTAGAGATAAAGTAAAACAGTTTGCACTAACACAATCTTCAAAGGAAGGAAAGAGAAGATGTATTTTTATGGATGAGTTTGATGGAATGTTAAAAGCATCACAGGAAGCATTAAGGAATATAATGGAAACTTACGCTAAGAACGTATTTTTTATTTTAACGTGTAATAACATTAATAAGGTTATTGAACCTCTTCAATCAAGATGTGTTACAATACCGTTTAAGTATCCTAATAAGGAAGAGATAGAAAATTATTTAAAGATTATTTGTACAGAAGAAAATTTAGAATATACAGATGAAGGGTTGAAAAAAGTTGTTGAGTTAAATTATCCTAGTATTAGAAATTGTGTTTTGACTTTACAAGATTTAAAAGTTGAAGGTAAAAAAATTATACCAGAAGATGTACATCCGGTCAATGAAGTGTTTGAAGATATGTGGAATAAACTTAAAGAAAAAGATTGGAAGAGTATTAAACAGGAAGTAATGGCAACAGCAATTGACCCTAGGGAACTAAACACATTCTTTTGGCTAAGATTTTTAGAAGAAGAAAATTTAAAAGGTATTCAGATTACTTGTCGGAATGAAAAAGATTTTGCATTCGGGAGTGACCCAAAAATAGTTATGGTGACATCAATTATTGAGTTGTGTAAATAAAATGAGTAGAATAATATGGCATCCATGTCAAGTGGCAATTGAAGTTGGACAATATATGTTGAACGATTTTTTTACTAGAGTTTTAGGGTTTGAAGAAGAAGACTTTGAACACTTTGATGAGATAATGGACCAGTTATATTATGAGGACGGATTTAAATGAAGAGTTGAATAAAAAAAATGATGCCATTAGGAGAAATAGGACTTAGAACTTTAGGAACAAGTATAACTTTAATATTTTTTATATTAATGTTTTGTATAGTTAGAGAAATTGAAACAGAATCCATATTAATAAATATTATGATATTTATTATGTTTGTTTGTTTACTAATAGGAGGGTTTTTAACAAGTTGGTTTTGGGGGGTTTAAATGGTTGAAAATAAAATAGTGTTAAATGTTTTAATAATATTATTTATTATAATAGTAGGGGGGGTGGTTTTTTTAGTTGTGGATGCAGTATATCGTGGGGTTGCATTAAATGAAGCTTGTGAAAGAATAGGAATGGAGAATTATTATAGAAATGGCGAAAGTTATTGTGTAGAAAATGGAGTTGAAGCACATTATGTAAAATTTGATTGTGAAGGTTTTTTAAAAAATATAAAATGTAATGCTATATTAATTAGTATAGGTGATGTGAGAACGGTAGGAGTTGAATAAAAAAATGGCAAATATCTTTCAAATCATAAATTATCTTTATACAAAAAAAGATAGTGAATGGATTCAAAAATTAAATGAAGAAGAAATTCAACCTTATGTTATTCAAAGATGGTTAGCAATGAATGATATGGTACGTGTGCAAACAAGATGGCTTGATAAATATGTTTTTGTACTTTCACCAAAAATGTATTTAAGTTTAGCATGGAGTATATTACCTAAAAGTCAAAAAGCCCCATATGCAAAATATATAAAAAAACAAGAAGAAGATGAAGAGTTTGATTTTGTTTTACAAAAAATTAGAAAACAATTTGAGATGGGTGATAATGATTATAGAGTTAATAAAGAAAGAATATTGAAAGAGATGAAAAAAGATTTAGGAAGTTGGTTTGCTTATTATGGTGTTCCAAAAAAGTATTGGAAAAAATATTGTTTGGATTTTAATAAGATTAAATGTTTTGGAGTTAAACCAAAAATAGAACCTAAAGGTTTGGATGCGTGGGGAATGTGAAAGGAAAAATTAAAAATCATAAATTGTTTGGAAAAACTATTGGAGTAATGTATCCTTATAAAGAAAAGAAATTTCAGTTTGCAAAAATTAAATATCATTTAAGTGATTATGATAACCTTAATTATCAAATTATTAAATTTGAAGATTATGAAAAGTTTGATAAAAAATATTCTCATACTTTAGACGTTAGTGAAATGTTATATGATTGTAAAAAGAATCATAAATTTAAATGTAAAAGAATGATATTTTTTGATTTTGATAAAAATAATAATTTATTAGGTATTGAGATAATTAATACAAAAGGAGGAAAGAAAAATGGAAGATAAAATTTTAAAATTACATACAGAGTTTACTTTCGATAGTGCACATAAGTTAGAGGATTATGATGGGAAGTGTAAAAATGTTCATGGGCATTCTTGGAAAGCTGAAATTGAATTTAAAGGAAATGAATCACAAAAAAATTCAATTGGAATATTAATAGATTTTACTATTGCAAAAGAATTAAAAGAATTATTAGACCACAAATATTTAAATGATGTTGTTAAAATGAATCCTACTGCTGAAAATTTATCAGGTTTTATTTATAGATTTTTACATGAATATATTAAAGAGGAGTTAGGATTAAAAAATATATTAGTCAAAGTTAAATTGTTTGAATCATATATAGATAAAAAAGCATATTGTGAAATAGGTGATTGGTAATGAAAATTTGTGAGACGTTTGTTTCATTTCAGGGAGAAATAAATGTAGGACGGTTTGCATTTTTTATTAGACTAAGTGGGTGCAATCTTAATTGTAGTTTTTGTGATAGTAAATATGCCCATAATGAAAGTGTAGAAATAGGTATAGATGAATTATTAAAACAAGCAGAACATTTTCCTAGAGTTGTAATTACAGGAGGAGAACCATTTTTACAAAAAGAAGAATTAGGTAGATTTATAGAAAGATTAATAAATAAGAATCCTAAAGTAATAATAGAAATAGAGACTAACGGAACAATACGTCCTATTAAAATAGGAAAATTCAAAAATATTATATATAATGTTAGTTTGAAATTAACTAATAGTGGTAATAAATTAAAAGATAGATTAGTTCCTTCATCTATACAATGGTATATAGAAATGAATAGTAATTTTAAGTTTGTTGTTAATGGAGAAGACGATATTGATGAAGTTAATATGTTAATTAAAGATTATGGTATTGAAAAACAAAATATATATTTAATGCCACAAGGTAAAACAACCCAGGAACAATTAGAGAAGATGGATGATGTAATTAAGTTAGCTAAAATAAATGGTTATAATTTTAGTCCTAGATTTCATGTGTTGTTGTGGGGGAATAAGCGAGGGATATGAAAAATGGAAAAGATTGAATGTAAAGAATGCGGAAAAAAATTTTATAGAATTACAAACACACATTTATGGTTTAATCATCAAATGACAAGTGATGAATATAAAATTAAATATCCTTTAGCACCAATGGATAGTGAAGGGTTAGCTGATAAAAGAGTAGAACATTTAAAAGGAAAAACGTATGAAGAAGTATATGGTGAAGATAAAGCTAAAGAATTAAAAGAAAACAGAAAAACAACTAATGATATTAGAAAAGATGAAAATGGAAAATATAAAAATAGAAATGAATATGTGGATATGTTAGTTAAAAGTAATAAAATTCATTTAGGCAATTCTGATTATAAAGGAAGAGCATTTTTATATTATGGTGAAGAATGTAATAGATGTGGCATAACAGAAAATTTATGTGTTCATCATATTGATGGTAATCATGAAAATAATGATTTAAAAAATTTAAGAGTGTTATGTAGAAAATGTCATAATAGATTACATAGAAATATTGCAAATCCTAATAAATTTGGAGGAATAGAATTAGTTGAAAAAGGAGCAATTTATATGTTAAAAGGATTAGAAAAAGAGTTTGGGTTGGATTTAAAAGATGAAAATTTTAAAAACACACCTAAAAGAATTGCTAGAGCTTATTATGAATTATTTGAAGGAATAAATGCAAGTGATGAATTAAAACAAATTGCAGAAACATCATTTCCTTCTGAATATGGTGGTATGATTATTTGTAAGGATATTAAATGTTTTTCAATGTGCCCGCATCATTTTCTTCCTGTTGAATATATTGTTAATGTTGGATATATACCAAATAAAAAAACTGTGGGAATATCAAAATTAACACGCGTTGTGGATTTAATTGCAAAACAACCTATATTGCAAGAAATGTTTACACAACAAATTGTGAATATATTAATAAAGGAATTAGAACCGTTAGGAGTTGCAGTGCAAGTTAAAGGAAGACATTTTTGTATGATAATGAGAGGAGTTAAACAACCAGATAGTTGGACATTAACAAATAGTTTGACAGGAGTTTTTAAATCTGACAAAGCAACAAGAGAAGAATTTGAAATGGCTTTAAGATAAAAATGACAATTAATCCTTTAGTATATTCTAGTAGGAAAAAGAAAGTATTGGTTGAACTAACTAAATTATTTTATGAAAGAGAAAAATTAAATCAAAAAATTAAAAAATTGCAAGAAGAAAGTAAGTCATTGGATAATGCTTTAATAAGATGAAAAATGAATTTGAAATGTTTATACATTTAATGGAAAGGGAGATTGAGAAACATAATAAAGATTATAAAGATAGTTGGAAGACAATGTCATTAGGTAAATTAAAAGATAGATTAGATATTAAGTGTAAAGAGTTTGATTTAACATTAAATAAAAATAAATTGATTAGTATTGCTAATTTAGCAATGATACTATATGTACGTATGGAGGAAAAATAATATGACAAATTATATTTGGGTAACAACACAAAAAGAAATGATACATAAATATGATAAAGCACCTAAAGGTGTTGGGTTTTTGAAACACCCACATAGACACTTATTCAAAATGAAAGTTTTTGTTGAAGTATTTCATAATGATAGAGATATTGAATTTATATTATTTAAAAGATTTATTGAAGGACAATTAAATAATATGAAAGATAGTAGGACGATGAGTTGTGAAATGATAAGTGATTATTTAGCAGAACGAATTAAACTCCGATATCCTAAAAGGGATATAAAAATAGAAGTAAGTGAAGATGGAGAGAACGGGTGTGAGATATTTTACGATAAATCACAAAGTTTAAATAATCAATCAACTTTAATATAATTACAATGACAAATCAGGAATTAAATAAATGGGTGTGGAGTAAACATAATTTAATTAGAAAGTTAGATAGAGATGAAATTACTCAAGAAGAATATAATAGTGAAATGATAGAGGTTGAAAAAAAGATAAAAGAGGAACAAGATAAAATTATAGAGTCTAAAATATCTAGACCATTTGAAAATAAAAATGAATTGGAGGAACAAATTAAAATGGAAGAACAACAAAAAAAAGAAAAATCTATTACGAGAGGAAATAGTAATGCACAACTTATTTTAGAAGCTTTACAATTAAAAAGTGTAAAAAATTATAATGATGTTGCATTTAAGGTTAAAGAAAAGAAACCTGAAGTTGATGAGAAAAAGATTGCTAGTCAAGCTAAAATAATGGTTAGAGAAATTATTGCAGGCAAAGGAGCAAAATCCAAAGCTTATCAATGGGATGCTGAAAACTTTTTGTTAGTTAAAAAACAATAAGTTTAACATAACATTATTAAATATTTTTTTTCTTTTTTTATTTAAAAGAAAATACGGTGGTATAACGATGAAAACTAAATTATATATTATTACATTAGAACCGATTGAACAACGGTACACAAAACAATGGTACACATTTCTTAAAAAAAAGTTTTCTTGTTATTTCAATGTTGAATATATAGATGGTAATTATCAAGATGATAAAATTGAAAGTGGAAGATTCTTAGATATTAATAAAACTAATATCTATAAATCTCAACAAATTATAAAAATGGCTGAGATGTTTCATAATAAAAAAATAAAAGATGATGATTTATTTTTATTTATGGATGCGTGGCATTATGGCATAACTGCATTACGTTATATGTCAAAGTTAAATAATATTGATGTAAAAATATTTGGGTATTGGCATGCAGGAACTTATGACTGTTGGGATTTTATATCACAAGCAGGATTAAACAAATGGGCGAGTTTTAATGAAGCAGGATGGTTTAAAGCATTGGATGGTAGTTTTGTAGCAACTAAATTTCATAAAAAATTAATATTAGATTATTTTGGAAATGATATTGATAGACATAAAATTCACGTTGTAGGGTTTCCTATGGATTGGGAAAAAGAAATAGCGGAACGTGTTTTAGTTAAAAAAGAAAAGGAAAATATAGTTGTGTTCCCTCATAGACTTGATATTGAAAAACAACCTGAGGTATTTGATAAATTGGCTAAAGAGTTTCCTAATTATAAGTTTATTAAAACTTTAGAAGTAACAAAAAATAAAACAGATTATTATGAATTGTTACAAAAAGCAAAGTTTGTTTTTAGTGCAAGTTTACAAGAGACATATGGTATTGGGTGTGTTGAAGGAATGTTTTTAGATTGTATTCCATTAGTTCCTAATAGACTTTCGTATAATGAAATATATAATTATGTATTTAGATATAAAAGTTTTGATAATGCTGTTATTAAATTAACACATATGATAAATAATTATGATGATTATTTAAAAGTACTGAAAAACGATAAACACATTCATCATTTAAAATGTCAACGTGCTGTTCCAAAAATGGCTGAGGTTATGAAAAAATGAAATTATGGGTTGGCTATGAAAAAGAAGGTGAGCTTAAAGGAATTAAAACTTTATTTGTTGGTTCATCTGCTATTAAAGAAGAACAAATAATAAAAGTTATGGCCAATGATTATGAGATAGAACAAATATATTTTGGTGCAGGATGTTGTACCAGAATTAATATGGTAACATTAAAAAATATTTATAATAAATATTTTGATTCGGTTTATATAACTGCTGAGATTGATATTAATAAGTTGGATAGATATGATATTAATTTTTTAAAAAAGATTAGATTAATATTAACAGTTAATAATAAAAACTTTTCTTATTTAAAGAAATTAGAATTAAGTGATTTGCATATTAAGATACAATCAATATATGATAGTCCTAAAACATTAGCAATTGCTTATTATGGAACATTTAAAAAAACAAACCTAAACAAATTAAAAGGAAAATGTTATAATGATGATGAGGTGTTGGAATGAGATTAGATGTCCAAATAATAAAGGGTAAATGTTATAAATGCGATAATAATATTAAATGGAAGGGACTTTGTAAAAAGCATTATTATGAAGAATATAAAAAAATAAATAAAGAAAAATTAAAAAAACAATCAAAAAAATGGAGATTAAATAATTTAGAAAAACTAAAAATTCAAGCACGATTATATTATGAACAAAATAAGGAAAAAATTAAAAAGGACGTTAAAGAAAATTATAAAAAAAGATATTTAAAAAATCCTGAAAAGATGAAACAACGTAATTTAGAATACGCTAAACAAAAAAGAATTAAAAATTATAAAAATATTTTAGAAAGAGAAAGATTATATAGATTAAAAAATAAAGATATAATAAATAAAAAAAATAGAGAGTTTTATCAAAAAAATAAAGCAAAAATACGAGAACGAATTAAAAAACGTTCAAAAAATAATATTATTTTTCATTTGAGAGAAATTTTAAGAGCCAGAGTTAGTAGTGCTATTAAACAAGTTAATGTAAAAAAATTTAATAAAAGTTTAATTTTATTAGGAACAGAGGATATTAATATTGTTAGAACATATATAGAAAAACAATTTAAATCAGGAATGACTTGGAGCAATCACGGATTGAAAGGATGGCATATAGACCATATTAAACCTATATCTAGTTTTGATTTGACTAATAAAGAAGAACAAAAAAAAGCATTTCATTATACAAATTTGCAACCGTTATGGGCAATAGAAAATTTAAAAAAATGTGATAAGGTGTTAGAATGAATAAAGCAATGTTTGTGCCCGCCATTGGCGAGCAGTTCAATCATACGTGGAATCGCGGATTGAAATATAAAAATTATGATATGAAATTTTTTACTGAACAATCTCATTTCGAACTTGATATTGCATTGCAAAGTTGTTATTATGGTATCAATGGTGTTGGTAAAAATAAAGATGTATCTTTTAGAGAAATGATAAAGTTTCCGAAAGATAAAACACTCATAACCGACAGCGCGGGATTCCAAATTGCTAGTTTTAAAAAACGTGGGGAAGTATGTAACATCGAACCAATTGATAGTTTAAGATGGCAGGAAGAAAACGGCGATGTTTGTATGAATTTAGATATACCGCCAACCTTAGATAAAATACCTTCTTATGAAGAATTTAATGTAGCGTTAAATCAAAGCATTAAAAATTTTCAGTTGTTTGAAACTAAAAGGCAAAATTATAATATGAAATTGTTGAATGTTTTACATGGCGAGACTTTGAAATTGCAAGAAATTTGGTATGATAAAGTAAAACATTTTAATTTTGATGGGTTCGCTGTTGGTATGAAACCACCCTGGGATAGTATGATACAAGCAATGGGGTTTTTATATTTATGGGAAAAAGGTGAGTTCGATAAAAATAGTTTCAAATGGTTACATTTCTTTGGAACAAGTGGTAAGCACGTTGTTCCAACTTTGGTGTATGCAGCTAGCAAATTGAATAAAATAAATGTTAGTTATGATAGCAGCAGTTATAATATTGGAAGTATTTATAGAACTTATTATTTACCATTTGATATTGGTCCTCATTTATCGTTTGGCGAGAAGTTTAAATTAAAGAATCCACATTTAAAAAGTTTACCTTGTCAATGTCCTGTGTGTAATAGTATAGGAGATATTAGTGAATTAAATACAACCGATATATATGCCGGAACATTAATTAGTTTACACAATTTATATCAATATGAATATTATAATAATATTCTTAATAAGCTTGTTGGTGATAGAGAATTATATATTGAATATTTAAAGAAGATTAATATAAGTGATAAGACATTATTGAGTTTAGATTTTATTGATTATGGAATAGAAAATGGTATCACAAAAGCTGTACAAAAATATGAAAAATATTTAATTCCACAGGATTTAAATAAAACAAAACAAGTTAATATATTTAACTTTTAATAAAACGGGTTGGCTTAAATAGGAGAGCTGGTCAAGATAATTTATTATTGAGACTGCATGTGTAGGTGCAATTCCTACACCCGTTATTTAAAATATATTAATGGAGGTATTAAAAAATGGAAACAAAAAGTAGATATGAAGTTATTTCAGATTTGGAAAAACAAAAACGGGATTTGATTAATGAACGAGAATCTTTTCAAGATAAGGTTCGAATAAAAGAAAAAGACATAAAATTAACTGAAAGAGAAATTGAAGATATGAAAGAAGATTTAGAAGAATATAAAAAAAGTATCGAACAAAGAAAAGAAACAATAAATGAATTAATCAAATCTGTTGATGATAGTTTAAAAAGATTTGAAAATTTATCACAATCACAGAAAAAATAGAAAAAAATTTGACCCCTGCCTGTGATACAATATGGTGATAATAACCATGTGCATGAAGCTTGTAACTTCAAGACGCAATGTGTAATGCAGGGGATTTATTTTTTTAATTAGAAGGATAAAATGAAATTAGATATAATATATTATGTTTTTATTTTTTCATTATTTATTGGTGCATCTTTAGGTTTAACAATTTTAATGATAAAATAATTTTTAGGAGGATAAATAAAATGAATGATTATAATATAAGTGGTGTGAATCAACCTGATGGATTAACAGGAGTTTCTCCTATATTACTTTTAGGTATTGTTGTTTTTGTATTGCCGTATTTTAATGCAGTACTTCATTGGAACTTACCAGGATGGATTAGTGGAATAGGTGTTGTTTTAATAATTGCAGGTTCAATACATAGTGCAATGAGGATGATGTAAATGAAGAAGTTTGAAGCATTGGTGGGGCGATGTTTATTATCAGTGCATTATTTTATTTGTTTATGTTTAATGATTTTTATGTTTTTTAAAATGGGAAGATTTGGTGCATTGTTATGGTTTATAGGAATAGTTGTTGTAACTGGGTTTTTATTTTGGGCAAATTTAGGTTTATTAGTTTATTTATTTAGAAAGAAAAATGTCAAATAAAAGATTATGTTTTGGAACAACAGAGTTTAATCTGATAAGTCATATTTGTAAAACGTGTTTAGATTTTGAAGAATGTAAAAATTTTGAACCAAAGAAAATTAGAGTGAAGAGGAAAATATCAAATGGGAGAAAAAGATATATTAGTATATGACATCGAGAGTAGAGTGTTTGGAAAACCAGACCCACAAAAAGATGAATTAAGAATATTTGCTTGTTATAGTTATAAGACAAATAGATATTATACATTAACTGATAAAAAAGAAATACAAAACACAATTAATAATCATAATTTTTTAGTCGGGTTTAATAATATCTATTATGATAATCCTATTTTACAGAGGTTTGGCATTAATTTAAATTATAAAATTATGATTGATTTATTAGTTATTATAGATAAACGTAAAGGCGGAATGAAAATAAAAGAAGGAATGTTAGGAGATTTATTAATACAACAGAGTTTAGATTATATTACAAAGTTATTAGGGTTAGCAGATGAAGAGACTGGAAAAAAGAAAATAGATTATAAATTGTTTTTAAAAGAAAAATGGTCACAAGAAGAGTTTGATTTAATTGCTGATTATGCAAAACGTGATATAGAAGTAACAAAAAAATTATATGAATGGTTAGAGAAATATTTTGAGGCATCAAAAGATTTTGTAACTTCAGAAAGTATAAGAAAGAAAAAATATTTAACATCAAGTTTAGCAGGCTTTGCTTATGAAGCAATTTGTAAAGCAATGAAATGGAAACCTGAGATGAGTAAAAGTGAGGAGAAGGTTTCATTAAGAGGAGGATATGTAAGTTATCCGGCAGGAGAAAAGTTTGAAGGAGATATCTTTTGCCTTGATTTCAACAGTCTATACCCTCATATTACAATTCAATGTAATTTATTTGGGCGAGTTAAAAATGGGGAAACAGATGGAAGACCTACTTGGTTCGGTAATGGTAAATGGAAATTAGATGGAACTTATTTTGCAGACGAACTTAGTCCTATATGTGAGTTATTTAAGAAATGGTATCAAGATAGATTAGAATATAAAAAACAAAAAGACAAAAGAGAATATAGTCTAAAGATTATTTTGAATACAGGAAGTTATGGAATACTTAATACACCTTATTATCCTAAAGTGTTTGATAAAATAGCAGGAAGAGATTGTCCTGGTGTAGGAAGACAATGGATATTATATTCAC
>Ga0180433_10004878_pt1 | contig 18577 bp, 19 predicted proteins | sample SS_ome_8_FD_132980 | JGI IMG/M metagenome (GOLD analysis project Ga0180433, IMG submission 132980) | Hypersaline lake sediment archaeal communities from the Salton Sea, California, USA - SS_1_D_1 metaG | ecosystem: Environmental > Aquatic > Non-marine Saline and Alkaline > Hypersaline >... | reverse complement strand
CTTCCTCTTCTTCCTCTTCTTCCTCTTCCTCTTCTTCCTCTTCTTCCTCTTCCTCTTCTTCCTCTTCTTCCTCTTCATCTTCTTCCTCTTCTACCGCTTCATCATGTTTGTTTTTACATTCAGTTTTCGCATTTTGAGTTTCGTATTCTATTTCAAAGTCCACCTTTGCTTCGCCATATAAATCTTTTATACCACAATTTGCTAAAAAATCTGCGAAATTGTTTTCTTCATTATCACTATGTCCTTTTACCCAATTCCATTCTACTGTATGTACATTACATAGCTCATCAAGTTTTTTCCATAAATCTAAATTTTTTACTTCTTTTTTCTGCGAGGTTTTCCATCCATTTTTTTTCCAAGAAGTAATCCAACTAGTAATTCCATCTTTTACATATTTAGAATCAGTATTAATTTCAATTTGTGTAGAGTCTTTAAAATACTCTAATGCTTTAATAGTAGCTAAAAGCTCCATTCGATTATTAGTAGTATCTTTTACACCTCCTTTAAGGGATACTTTGCTTCCATCATTATTGATAATATGTGCACCCCATCCTCCATCACCAGGATTTCCTTTACAAGCTCCATCAGTATAGATGATAGTTTTACCTTCTTCTAATAAGTCATCATCACTATGTTGAGATTCACTTTGACTAGAAGTTTCTTGATCACTAATAATTTCATCTTCAATACTACTACATCCATAATGATCATTATCTTTATCTATTTTTACATTTAGAGTACTGCTATTAGAAATAAGATTATTGTAACTTTCTAGATTATTATTTTTATCTATATCTTTGATAACTAGAGATATATCTGGACAATAGTCGTTTTCACTAGATATAGAAACACTATTTTTTAATTTATTATATTCGACAACTAAATTATTATATTTAGATTGTAATTTTTTGAAACTAGGCATTTCTTCAATAAGATTATCTAACTTTTCAAGTAAATTAAAAGTAGATATATCTTTGTTAATTTCTTCAATAATAGGAGTAAATTGATAAGATAATGTATTATTAACTTCGCTAATAACTTGTGTTTTTAATACTTTGATCAGATTATCGTATTTAGTGATAGTATTAGCCATAATAATATAACTAGTATTATTAGTTTTAATATCATTTAAAAAATAATATAATATTTTATAAATGGAAAAAAAAGATAATAAAACAAAAAGAGAAATACTAATAGATTGTATATTAGAAAAGACACAAAAATATTCTAGAGAACAACTAGAAAAAATGCTAGACGAAAAGGAAAATCAAGTAATAGATTTTGTACTTAGACAAACAAATATGGAAAGAGAAGAAGCAATAAAAAGATTAAATGAGTATGATTTTGATAGTATTAAAGTAATAAAAGAACATTTTGGAATAAAAGAACAAAAACAAGACAATGTGGTAAGTGTAAACCAACAAGTTTATCGAGAAATTAGAGGATTTATGGATAAAGCAGCAAAACAATATAGGTTTACTAAAGAATTAGAAAAGAGAAAACAAGAAATGTTAGAATTTATAAAAGAGAGAGAAATTAAAGAAAATGAAAATCAAAAAGTATTAACAACAGTAGAGGAGGAACCTTGTGATAATTAAATAAATAATGATTATATTAAAATTATTTATTTAATATTAAATTGTTCATTTAAAATATCATTTTTAGTAAAATTTTTAAACTCTTTCTGTGGAACATACTTATTAATTGCTGCAGGAATACCTTTTGTATTTAATAGATAATCGTCACTATCGTCGTGTAATTCGGGCATCGAACGCATAAGTGGTTTATCAACAACTAATAAAAGTCTCTCACTTTTTAGTAATTTTCTATATTCTTGAATAGACAAAGTTCCATAATATTTATCTAAAAGATAGTAAGGGCTAGGAGCAGGTTTAATATTTTTTTTATAATCATATATTTTACTATATATATAATTTAATAAATAATATCTTTCAAACCTACTAGTAGTATCTATATTTTTTTCATTCATTAGATATGAACATGCACATTCTGGACTACAAAAACATCCATATACATGAAACATATTGTTTAGTTGAAATTTAGGTATATATATAGGTATATTATCAAAATCACAGGTACAGAAAAAGCAAGCAGATTTTTTATCACATATATTATCAACATGTAATGAGGTAGATAATTTTTCTAATTTTTGCCAAATAATTTTATTATTTTCTGTAGCATTTTCATTACTATTATGTATACTAATAGTATCATTAGTATTAATATTAGTATTAATAGTAGTATTATAACTATTAGATTCATTAGATAGTTGTAAATAATTAAAATCATAATTTTTTGTATTATTAAATTGGTATGTATCAATAAAATCTTTATTACTATGATTATTAATATCAGATTGATTGCATTTTAAATGAAGTATAATATTTGGTATTATATCGTTATTGTTATTATCATTTTGTATACAAGTAACAACTTTGCCACCTTTAGGTTTTCTTCCCCGTTTTTTTGGTATTTTTTCTAATACAACATTTTCAGATTCTTCATTAGTATTTTCAATTGTAGCATCTATTTTAGCTTTTCTCCCTCGGCGTTTTTTTTCAGTTGAAGGTTCCATATAAAGAATTATTAAAAAACTAATTTAAATACTTTTATTAATTTAATTAATCAAATTAATACATAAACATATGTGACTATTATTATTTTATTATACTGTAATAGTAACATTTTTATTTATATTAATATAACATGATCTGCATAAAGGGATATAATTGTTATTTCCAACTACTTCTTGTTGTTTTTCACAAGAAATTCTGTGTGTAAATAGAGATTTATTGTCACAATTATTACATTTTCCGTATAATTTAGTTAATTTGTCTGCATATGGAATTAATTCCCATATTTGTCCAAATTTTTCTCTCTTATAATCACTATCTAGCCCACAAATAACAACATGTTTGTTGTGTTGTTCAACTAATTTAATAATAGTAATTTTTAAATCTGGAAAGAATTGAGCTTCATTAATAAATATGTGTGTGAGTTTTTCAAATTTATCATTTTGAAAAATTTCTGACAATGTTTGAATATTAATTGAAGGAATTTTTTTGCCATTATGAGAACTTATTATATTATCTCCATATCGTGTATCTTTATAATAATTAAATGCAATAATTTCTTGATTATCTTGAAAAATTTTTGACAATGTTTTAATACAATTAAATTCTTTATTGTATATTTCAATTAACATTTCAGTTTTTCCAGAGAACATTGGACCCATAATAATTTCAAGAGAACCCATTTTAAAATAATATATAAATATTATTTTAAACTCAATTTTATTTTAAAGCTATAATTAGAAATATTATAAATGACAAGTAAAATATATATACCTTGGGTAGAAAAATACAGACCAACCGATTTTCAAAATATTGTATTAAATGTTGAAAATAAAACAATTTTTAAAAATATTTTTTTAAAAAATTATATGCCAAACTTGTTATTATATGGTCCGCCTGGTACTGGCAAAACAACTACAATAATTAATTTAATAAATGAATATCAAAGAAATAATAATCAAGAAAATAAAGGATTAATGATACATTTAAATGCTTCAGATGAGAGAGGTATTGATATAATTAGAAATCAAATTAATAATTTTGTAAATTCTAAAACAATGTTTTCAAATGGTATAAAATTTGTAATACTAGATGAAATAGATTATATGACAAAAAATGCACAACAAGCATTAAAATATTTACTTCAAGAATATCAAGAAAATATAAGATTTTGCTTAATTTGTAACTATATTAGTAAAATAGATGACTCTTTACAAAATGAATTTGTAAAACTTAGATTTAATCAATTACCAAAACAAGATATAATAGATTTTTTATCAAAAATAAATAATGAAGAGAATTTAAAATTATCATATAGTCAACTTGAATCTATTTATAATACATATAAATCTGATATGAGAAGTATGATTAATTACATGCAATCTAACCAATTAGCAATACAAAATATAAAAGTAATAGACAACGAATTATTTAAGAGTATAGATAATGTAATAAAAAAAGGTGATAATAAAAAATTTAATAAAGAAATATATGATTTATTAACAATATATAATATTGATGTAGATACAGTAATTAAGGATTATTGTAGTTATATTATACGAAATAATATGTTTAAAATAACTAATAAACTTTTAAAAGAGATAGAATTTGTGATATATAATGTTGATAATGATAGTGACAATAAATTAAATTTATTGTTTTATTCACTAACAGATAGCGTTGTTTCATAAAGAGACTTCATTCTCTGTTCCAATCTAGTTTTCCAACAATCTGGCGGACTCATTTTACTAGGATTGAAAAAATTTAAATTTAATTCATATTCGCTTGTTAAATGGTCTTCGGACCGTTTAGGAATTTTGATTGGAGCAGAAACAGGTAATTTTTTTTCGATTACAACCGGTATATTTTTGAATTGGGTATTAGTTGTTTCAACGAAAAATGATGATATCATTTTATAATTTAAATTTAGAAAATAATTGAAAATAATATATAAAGAATTTTTATATATATAAATAGAGATGGATGATAATTTAAATGAAGAGATAGATATAAATAGTGCATGGTCAACATTTTGTCTTGAGGGAGAAATAGATGATAATTATTTAATGGAATCAAAAGAAATATTAGATAAAAATATTCCTAAAGCAACCGATATATATATATCGACTAAGACAAAAATAGCATATTTAAATCAATCTATTAATTTAAATGAATTATTTTGGAATATAAAAGTTACGCCATATCATACAATGCAAGAAGGTGTAGTTAAAAAACAGATGAAATTTAATTTCACAAATGAAGATAGTGTGAAAGAAATGACTAAACGATTAGAGAATGAAAATAATGTAGATGAACAGATTATTAGTAGAATTATAAATCCAAATGGACGTATTAAATTTAGAGATATTAGAAAAATTAGTATTGGACTATGTCAAAAAGATATTACATCATATAGATCTAAAAAAAGAAGTGCATTTTATAATTGTTTTGTTTTATTACTTCGAATAAATGAAAATGATAAGTTTAAAGAAATACATGTTAAAGTATTTAATACTGGTAAATTAGAAATTCCTGGTATAAGAGATGATAGTACATTAATTTCAACACTAGATCTATTAGTCAATATACTAAGATTATATTCAGGTGATGAAACTATAAATTATGATCTTAGTAAATCAGAAACTGTTTTAATTAATTCAAATTTTAATTGTGGCTTTTATTTAAACCGTGATAAATTATTAGATATTTTAAAATATAAATATAAAATTGATTGTGTTTTTGATGCTTGTCAATATCCTGGTATTCAATGCAAGTATAATTTTCAAGACAAAGATATTAAATATAAATTATCTTTTATGATATTTAGAACTGGAAGTATTTTAATTGTTGGTAAATGCGATGAAGATGTATTATATAAAGTTTATTATTATATTAAAGAAATTCTAGATAACGAGTATCAAAATATATATATTAATAATCCTGAAATACAAAAAAATACTAAAATAACGTCTACAAAAAAAAATAAGAGAAGAATAATTTATGTATCATAAGTTATTAAAAATATTATTGATTAAATTATTTTCACTATTATTTTTGAAATTTTGTTGATTAATTATTTGTAAATCTAAATTTGCATTAGTTAAATCTTTTTTTTTTATTTTTTTTATAAATAAATCTAGATTATCTAATATATTTTTTTGTTTAAAGTGTAAAATAAAATAATTAATTTTATCTAACATACCAAGATCATTAAGTTCAAAAAATAGTTTTATTATTTTTTGAATAATCTTTTGAAAATCTATATTAACTATTTTGATGATTTCATTATCATCGTAATCTGTAATTAATCTAAATAATATAGAATTATAAATATCAATTATTGGATTAATTATCTTAGTTATATTTTTTATATTATCATTTGATGAAAAATTTTTAGTTGTATCATTATTAACATCAAAAATTGTTTTCTTATAAACAAATAGAGATGCATCTTTAGAATTTAATTGTAAAAAACTATGGTTGTCTTCACTTATTTGACCAATAAATTCAATATAGTAAATATATGCTTTCTGACAATTAAAAATAGTCATTTCTAGATTTTTTGTGTAGATAAGTAATATTTTAAATACATGTTTAATAGTTGATATACCTTGCTTTATTATATAATTTTTATATTCTAAATTTTGAATACATATATTATCATAACAATATTTTAAATAATCTGTAATTAATTTATTATATTGACCAAAAATAGTTATATAATTATCCTCTATTGTTTTATTATAATAGTCAGTATTTAAAATACTATTTTTACAATTAGATGTCATAATATATAAATTAAATTATTAAAATAATTTAATTTAATTGTATTTTAAATATAAGTATTTAAAGCCTATATAAATTTAATATATTAAATGACAGACTCAGAGTCTTCAATTAAACTACCTCCTGCTGAATTATGGAGACATCTTGCTAAACTTGCTATTGTAGATGACAAACCTATTATGTTAGATTATTGGACAGATTCTCTAAAAAAAGACGTTCTTATTGGAGTAAAGAAAGATCAAGATGAAAAATTACTAGTAAAAAATGCAGAGGAATACACTAGTCCTATCAGTAAAATTTATAATGTAGCAGGTTGTTATATTATTTGTACTGAAAACTCTATCTATTTGGTATCTTCTGATATTCCTACTAAACATATTAATAATTAAATAGCTTATTAAATATTATATTTAATTATTACTAGCATACATTGTAGTATAAAATGCTGCTTGTTCTAAAAATTTATTATAATCTTTTAAATATAATTCAGCAGCATCTGGATCTAGTGGATCATTTGGGTTTTGATCATTCATTAATGAACATATACTTAATAGAACTTTACTTATAGTAAGAGCTGGACTCCATTGTTCTTTTAAAATATCAAGACATATATTACCATTACTATTAATATTACAGTGATAAATTCGTGTAGTAAAAATAACATTTGGAGGTTTAAATGGATAGTCTTGTGGAAAGTCTATTCGCAACTCAAATACACCACCATGATATGGTGTACCTTCCGGTCCCATAATTGTTGCTTGCCAATGAAAAATATCATCGTCAATTAATCCTGCCGAACAATTTGTTGGTGGGTTCTTATTTATATCTGCTAACTCTTTGTTTAATCGCTGTATTGTACTCATCTAATATAATATAATATACATCTTTATATATTTTATATTATCATTATTAATACTTAATTGGTATTCCTTCATAATTATTTATTATTAGATAAGGTAAAGGATATTCATTAATTCCAACGCAGTTTTCACTTGTGGTTTAGTAATCTTGTAAGAAATTGGTTTTCGGTTTCTTCTTGTTAGATTTTTGGAAGTATTGTATCTTTTAATCTAATCTCGTAAACTGGATTTCTTATAATCAAAGATTTTACATGTTTTCTTATATCCATCTCTTTTCTCATTATTTAAGTAATATTTAACAGCAGAAATTTTATAATCTTCGGTCTTATGTTTAGTCATCTATATTATTTTGAGAAAAATATAAAAAATAATTAGGGGTGCGGTTTTAAATCTTAAAGGGTGTAAATAATTATATATTTATTATATATTTATTATATATTTATTATATATTTATTATATATTTATTATATATATGGCAAAAGGTAAATGTGGAAAATTAAGTCCTGTTAATCTACTCTTAGCAGCAATTCTTTTAGCTGTTGTATTTGGTTCAGTATTTAATGGAACAAAAAAATTTAGTGAAGGATTATCAAATAATAAAGAATTTGTTTTAGTACATATGAACGGATGTGGTCATTGTAAAACTTTAATGCCCGAATGGAAATCTGCAGCAAAATCAAATAATACAGGAATTAGTATGCGTGCTGTTGAAATGAATGAAGATGATGGTCCAGAATTATGCAAAAAACATAATATTAGTGGATTTCCAACAATGATTCTTTTAGAAAATGGAAAAAAGGTTGCAGATTATAATGGAGAGAGAAATAAAGATGGATTATTAAAATTCTTACAAGGTCATTAAAATTATAAAAATAATATTAAAATATGTTATTTAATATTATTATGGACTGCCCAATTTGTTATGAAAAAATAGAGAGAAATAATTAGTTATTTTCTGATTTTTCTGGATTTTGCCTTACCCATACATTAATAGCCCATTTTTCGCCTTTTTTAACGGGCATTCCAGCATGTTCTGAATATGGATGAGCCATCATTTGATCTCTTGTTAAATTATGCCAAAATATAGCATTTCCTTGTTTAGGTTTATATATTTTATTTAAACGAGGAAAATAAGTTTCTCCACCTTCTGGAACATTATTTAAATATATAAAAAAAGTGTAAACCCGTTTACCCCATCCTTTTTCTTGTTCATTTTCTACACATTTATTATATTCATCTGTTGCTGAAGAACAGGCATCAAAATGTGCTTTATATTCTTGTCCTGGTTCATATCTTAATACTTGCCATTGTTCTTGATTTTCAACCGGTAAACCTGTTAAATCTGCTACAAATTTTGAAGCACGCTCAACACAAGGTAATGAGTCTTTTCTAATCCAAGTTTGTCTGCTAGTTCTAGATATACCAGTCTTTTCCTCAACTCCTAATTTACTTCTAAAAAGATTTGGTTTTGCTAGATCTATAATTTGTTTACATTCGTCAGGTGTAAATATATTACTATATTGTTGTATTGGTGGAAATTTTTCACTTTCAAAACTTTCTACTAAATAAATTTTATTATTGTAAAAACATTTTTTAATTAATATTACAAACAATATTAATATTATAATAAAAAGTAGTATTTTATATTTCATTATATATATTAATTATAAAATATTAGATAATTCTTTAATTTGCTTTTCACTAATAGTTTTTGGATATGTAACATCAAATATAATAATTAAATCACCTACCGAATTATCTCTAGACATTCCAAAATTAGATATTGTTTTACGAAAATCCGGTGGTATAATATTTCCAGGTTCATTATTAATTTTAAATTCTCTTCCGTCTATATAATATAGATCAAAACTAAATCCACATAACGATTCTTTTAAACTTATATTTTTTTTATATATTAAATCTATACCATTTCTCTCAAAATCTGTTTTATTATCTATTATTATTTTAACTTCTATATCACCTTTATTATTATAACTTAAACGATTCCCTTTGTCTTTAATTGTAATAATTTCATTGTTGTCAATCCCTTTTGGTATATCTACATAAATAGTTTCTTGTTGTTCAGTCTGTTTATTATTTTCATATATCCATCGTTTAATATTAACTGGTTTTTTACAACCCTTATAAGCATCTAAGAGAGAAAGATTTATTGTTATATTAATATTTTTTGGTTTTGAATCAAATTCAAAATTATTAATTCCTTGATTAAATAATGAAGATTTGCCAAGATTTGAAAAAATATCTATTGGGATATTTTTATTTAATCTATGATTTGAAAAGTTACTATTTTTTAATTCAGATAATACATTTTCTATATCAATTGGATTAAATAACATATTCATAAATACACTATCAGGTATATTTAATTTATTAAACATAATACTACTATCATATTGCGAACGTTGATTTACATCACTTAGTGTATTGTAAGCTGATGTTATCTTTTTATATCTATCTTCTTTCTCTATATCTCCTTTGTTTCTATCTGGATGTAAATCTAATGATAATTTACGATAAGCACGTTTAATCTCTTCTTGTGATGCATTTTGTTGAACACCTAATATGGAATAATGTGTTTCATTGTTATTTTCGGAATTAAATATATTCATTGTATATTATAAATACATAAACTTAAATACTTATTTATACATATTAAATTATGGATCAACCATTTATATATAAATATAGACCAAAAAGTTTAAAAGACTTTGAAATGAATCCTACAATTATAGAATTATTAGAAACATTTGTTGATACTGAACTATTAAATATTTTATTAGTAGGTGATTCAGGTAGTGGTAAATCTACACTAATTAATTCTATTATAAAAGCATATTATAATGATAATTATGATCCAGATAATATATTAACTATAAATTCATTAAAAGATCAAGGTATCTCGTACTATAGATCAGATGTTAAAACATTTTGTCAGACAATGTCTAGTATACACAATAAAAAAAAAATAGTAGTATTAGATGATATTGATAATATCAATGAACAGAGTCAACAGGTTTTTAGAAATTGTATAGATAAATACAGTAAAAATGTCTGTTTTATATCATCATGTTCAAATATACAAAAAGTGATTGATAGTTATCAATCACGTGTTTTTATAATAAAAATTAAACCATTAGAAATAATACATCTTAATAATATAATTAATAAAATTTGTAACACAGAAAATATAAAAATAGAAGATAAAGCAAAAGATTTTATTATATCACTATGCAATAATTCTGTAAGAACATTAATTAGTTATTTAGAAAAATTTAAATTACTTAATTGTTATGTTACATATGATATTGCAGTGAATACTTGTACAAATATATCATTTAATGATTTTGATAAATATATTCATTTTTGTATTAATAATGAATTATCTAAAGCAATTGAACTTTTATACAATATATACGATAGAGGTTATTCTGTTATAGATATTTTGGATAATTTATATTTATTTATAAAGATAACTGATATCATAGAAGAAGAAAAAAAATATATTATAATAAAAACTATATGTAAATATATAACAATTTTTTATAATATTCATGAAAATGAAATTGAATTATCTTTTTTAACCAATAATTTGATAGATAATATGAAATAAAAAAATATTTATATTTATTAATGAGAAATCAGCTTTTTAAAAAAATTATACCCAACAATATATTGACTGATCTATTAGATGAAATATGTGAAAAAAAAGAAAATTATTATATATTAAATAGAATAGCTTACAAAAAAGCTGAATATTATAATTTAATAGTTAATTTAACAACTATATTGAAAGATTATTATCGTAATTCTAAGCAGTTTTATATAACTAGAAACATTGATTATAACAATTTTTTAACTATTATTAGACAATTATGTAATAGTTTAAATATTGAATATAAATCTAAAACAGATTATCAAAAATCAATTTATAATATAACTTATTATATCTATTTTAATAGTAATAGTTAAATAATATATTAAACTATTTAATTTAATGACATGCTAATAAATATTTTGCAATCATAGTATTACTTTCTAGCACTTGTTCAGGCGATAATCTTACAAACCAGCCTAAACTAACCCGATTAATTAGTTGATCCCATGGTATATATAGTCCATAAGCAAAATCTGCTAATTCAAAATAAGTTGAACCTAATAATTCTTGAACATGTATTAATGACCCATCTTTCTTTAATGTACCAATAGTTCTTCCACAAATCGATAAAGTGTCATTTGTTTCTAACCATAAATTAACTTTTCCTAGGAAATCTTGTTCATTAGTTAAATCTTTAGAATTTAGTTCAGAGAGATAATTATTAAAATTTTGAATAGTGCTATTATTTGGTGTAGAAGCCATTAGTAATGGAGATGCAATAACATCTCTATTTAATTTTTCATTACAAGTTAAGTTTTGAAATTGACCAACAATTAATTTACCACTTTCAAGCGCTTTATTATAAATATCTTTAAGTGATTTGAAACATATAAAAGAAGACGGTACAACAATTCCTCCATATGCATTTAGTAGAGCTGTTAAGGCAATTAGTTGTAGATGATTTTTTATTGGTAATGCAACTTTATCTAAATTTACATTCCAATTTGGAAGAAGATACTTAAATGCAGAATTATCAATTAGACATACATTAAAATCTTTACCACATTTATCAATTATAGATTGAATAGTTAACTTTTGGTAAGGTTGGTTAAAATTAGAAGTTAACCTAGAACCAAAATTTATCCAAAATCTACTATTTACCTCGGGTAAAATAGGGGTATTATTTTGTAAATATACCCATAATATAGGTTTAGTTACACTTCCTAAATTATCTTTATTTAATAAATATTTTTCAATCATACTATGATAATAACCATTTGTGGTGGTCTCACTATCTAGTTTTAATCGTTTATATAATGTAGATAAACCCATAAATACTATAAAAATTATTATTAGTTTAGTAAATTGCATATATATAATATATTAGACATTTTTTCATCTAATAAATCTATTTAAGAGTTCTTAACATATTCCATAATTTTGTATTAGCCTTTTCTGATTCTTCAGCTTGTTTTGTTAATTTATACGCTAATTGTGTATTTCTTTCATCTTCAATACTATTATTTTTATCTAATTCATTCTCTGCCTGTTGTTTTGACATTGGTTTAAGGTTTTGTGTATTTCTAAATTCACGAAGGCTACCAATATTATTAAATTTTTGAATTTTTTCATAGTCTCTATTACATACTGGTATAACACTTTCTGTATGTGCAATTTTAATATCATCATATGCTAATTTGCTAAATACAGAAGCTGAATACGATTCCGGCTGCCCATTATCTAATTCATTAATATTACCAATATGTGATAATTCACTTATTTTATCTATTTTAACTAATGCTGATAAAGATTCTTTTTTTTTATTTATTATATCATGCATTTCTCTAACAGATTTAATATCTAAATTTTCTTCATCATTATCTGATTTTAACCAATCTCCATATCCATCATTGGACAAATTTGATATATTAATTTTTTCAAATGCTCTATTAAACCATTTATTAAAATCTTCACCTTTTTTTTTATGCAAATTATCTACTAATAATTTTTTTCCCACATCTTGTTCGTCTATATCTAAGTATTCGATTTTAGATTTATATTTGTCTAAATGACTATCGCGTTTATTTTTATATTCAAAAACATTTTTTAAAATTCTAAATGCTTTTGTGTAAAATAAAAAATATTCTTTATCTAGACCACTTTTATCAGGATGTAACTTCAATACCATTTTATAACATTTTTTTACATCATTTGTATCAAAATTATTATCTATTTTAAATAATCCTAATATATCATCTAAATTATAATTATTTATATCTAAATCAATATCTAATTTTGACATTATTTATAATAAATAAACAAACATTATTTTTTTATTATAACTTATTTTGTCATTGCTGTAACTTTCGCAAAAAAATTATCTAAATCATGAGTTTGTGCACTATTTACACTGAAATCCGGTGCCCACCAATGATTTTTATTACGATCTGGATTTGAAACATACGCAAAAATTACAGGTACACTACGAACCATTTTTTTTTGTTTATATGCTAGATATAATTCCATATTTTCATCCTCCTCAATATCTATATCAAAACATAAAACTTTTTCTGGATACTTTTTAAATTTATCATGACAATATGGTTTTATTCTTTGACAAGGACCACACCATTCTGCACCACATTTTATAATAATAGCAACACTCTCTTTATGATTTGGATCATCTACTAATTCTAATAGTTGTTTAAATGTATTAACACTTAGTGAATTATAAATAGGATTTGACATATTATATTATAATAAATATAATATTTAAATCCTATTTATAATAATCATCAAAAACTATATTTTTTATATGAAAAATAGTCTTGTCACTAACTTCCGGTTTTTTATAAGCTAAATGTTTTTCATTTTCTAAATAACAATCTTTATATTTATCACAAGGTAAATTGTCTTTAATGCATTCTTCAATAGGTAATAGACAACTATTTATATAATTTTCTTCTGGTTTATTTCCCCAATCATACCATTCATCTATATTTTTAATAAATTGTACGGCTGGATGACTTCCTGCTTCAATCGATGTCCAAGGAAGTTTTACATTATTTTCTCCTGAGTTCATAGAATCTCCAAAAAAATTTCCACCAATTGCTAAATTAATAATTAATTTAAATGTATCATGAAAAGGTGCGTCATAATTGTTATCATCTAGTAAAAAATCTGGTATATATTTACCCATCATCTTAGCATATTTATAAAATCCTGCAAGATATCCTTTTTTCATAACTTCGTCTCGATATATATTTGAACTGTCTTGACTTTTTGCAGCTGTTCTAAATAGTTTATCGCAATTAAGAGTTTCATGATTATCAATATTAATAATTAGATTATATGGATTTCTAATTAATGTTATATTATGCCAATCATCACTTAGATCAAACCTGTTAAATGTAACTTTTTGAATTTTTTCAGCAAATTCACTAAAAATAATAGGAAATAATGATTCATTATAACCATAATGTAAGGCGGAACTAACTGTCTTATAATTCATTGCAAACCCCATTTCTGGAGAATTACCCATACTTTCCATTAAATCAATCTCACCTCCAATTGGCCAAATTTTATTTGTTGCAGGTAACATCCAAATTGCTGGCCATAAATAATTTCCTTTTGGCAATTTAAATACAACAGTTAATGTACCATAACCAAATGTCTTTTTTGATACTAATTTTGTAGAAATAAAAGGTTTGGTTCTTTTACCGCCCACCGGAATAGCTTTATTATTTACATAATGTAATTCACCTTTATTCCAATGCATTGAACCTTTAGAATAACATCCATTATTCCAATTATTAGTACAACCATAACCATACAGATCAATATCTTCTCGTAAGTCACCTCTATCAAATAATGGCTTTAATTGTAGTGTACCATTTATAAGTCTGGCTGCTTCTGGGTGTAAATAATATTGCTGAAATTCATTATTACCACCACCTGTTGCACTAATTTCAGGATCCCAGTGATTAAATGATTTCCAATCTTCAATAATTTCCCCTAAGATACTTTTACACATGAGAAAAAAGCATATTAGCCACATTTTATACACACTTTACTATTCTATTTTATCTTTAAACCATTTTAACTATTCTAGTAAGTTCAGTAATATCTATTTCTGGTAAATCAACGTGACCTTCCCATAAATATCTACAATACGCCCAAACAATTTTATAATCTAATCTATACCATTCTGGCTTTAATCTAATTAGTTCTTTATATAATTTATCAGGAAGTAAGTAAAGACTATTTCTTGGTAATACATATGATAATTGTACTAATGGATCAACTGCTGTATTACTGTTAGGTTCAATAAATGTTGTATCAAATTGTGGTATATATTTACATAAATCTTCTAGTAATGGAGGATATTTGTATTTATAACACCATCCCCAATCTGGACACTTATCAGTGTAATATTTAAAATTCCATTCAAGTCCTTCTAGATAATTAAGACAAATTTGCTGTTTTCTTACATCATCTATTTCTACATTAAAGAGTTCTTTGTAATATCTTTTTTGCCAACCATTATCACCAATATTAATATATTTCTCTTGCGCTCTATCTAATATTGGTAGTGATGTTAGAGATTCTAAATCTTTTATTTTAGGAAATTTTAAAGTTAAATTTCTTTCTAATTTATCTCGTTTTTTCATCTCAATAATACATAATTCTTCTTCTGTTTCACTAATATCTTGTAAAAATTTACGTAAATTCTTCCATTGTATTTTATTATCTTTAATCAGTAATTCATTATTTTCACTAAAATGTTTTTTGTAAACATCTAAAATAATTTGAATTCCATTGGTTCTAATATTAAGTGCAGGAAAATGAGGCATAAAATCATTACCTAATAGAAAGCAAATAAATATATAATCTAGTGTACAATTTTTTTTTGGCATGCTATGCATCAGACTATTTAGTTTTTCATCTAATTCAAAAATATCTAATACATATAGGCTATTTGGTTTAAGATCTCTATTAATTGATGATATAAAATGTGGAGTCTCTCTGAAAAGATAGATATCTAGAGAAATTCTTAAATGAACTAGGGATAACATAATTAGATCTGCATCTAAACCATATATTACAGTAGTTGTTCTACTATGATATTCTCGATTATCACGCATATATTGATAAATCTTATGTTCTCCTTCGCCTGGAATATTACTGCTAGAAATAGTTACTTTAATATTTTTATATTTATTACTAAAATATGATTCTAAATAATTACTAAGTGTTTTCATAAATTCACTACCTGGGGTAATAGCTGTCGTATCCCATGCTTCTTGTTTATCATTATCTATCTTTTCAAGAAAATCATTAGTATACCATGTTTTATATCTTCGGTTTCGCTGCTGCTCTAGTTTTGCAACAGGCGAAACACCATCAAAAGCAATAAATATTTCTTTTGTCGGGTTAATTAAATTTATATAATAAGATAATCGACCTAATACCCATTTATATACTTTACTTTCATAATTTTTATCTTTACTATTATAACTTATATTTTGAATAGCATCATAGATAATAGAATTACTATCAATATATAAATTATGAATCTCTATTTCATTTTGATTATATTCTTTAATAATATTTGGATAATTTTTAACAATATGAACAAAATAGCTTGGTATACCCATATTTGTGATAATATATCATAAATATTTTAAATTATAATATATATCAATTTTTATTTGGTTCATATTTAAAATATAAGTAAAAGTTGCTGTCACTAATATAGTTCTATATATATATGAATAACCAAAAAAAATTAAATACTATTAATAAAATTGAGTTTTTAATTAATAAGATGAATAATTTAAAAAATATAATTACAAAAACCATATCATCTTGTCAAAAATATAAATTATATGATATTTTGGGCGCAAATGAAGTTAATGTATGCATAAGTACTTTAGATACACTATTTAATGATATTAAAGACGAACAAGATAAATTAAATAATCAAAAATTTAATATAATTGAGACCATAAATCGTATAGAAAAAATAGAAGAAGAGTTATTAATTATAATAAAAAATTTTGGCACAGATACTTTAGGTGATTTAATCTATTTGCTTTTTGGAGAAAATTACATAGATAATATTGGAAATGATTTAATAGATAAATATAATTTATTATTACAACGTGTACATCCAATTAATTATAAGATTTTACATTGGAAACAAGATACCACACCAAATAATAAAAAAGTAATATTAAAAAATAAAATTGTTGAAGATAGCACGATTTGTGAAAATGGTCTTTTATTAGACTGTTTTGATTTAGCTAGAACAAGTAAATCATTTCAAACAAAAGTATACGGTATAAAATTATGTTTACATGATTATCAAAATAAACGTACCTATCTCGTTGCCTGTTTTGTAGATGATACATTGATTACTTGTCTAGAAAATGAATACATAACAAAAAAATTTGCACAATTAGAAAAGTGTAAACCTAAAGATATGGAATATGATGAAGAACATTGGAATAGATATATTGATACTTTAACAATTAAAGATTTATTAGTCTATTCAATAAATGAATTAAGTCAACGTTTTACATCAATATTAAATCAATTAATACTTATAAAACAAAAAACAATTACTCAAGTAGTTAAAGAGTTTTTAAATAATGAACTGTATACACAACGAACTACATTAATTCAACTATTAATTCAGGGTAATGAAGAAGATTTTCAATATTTAGCATATTTACTATATGATTTACTTTCAAATGAAAATAATGGTTCAATTGATACATTAGAACAAACATTATTATATGATAGCTTGCCATGGAATACAAAAAAATATTTCAAAGTAGCTATGAAGCAGACAATACACTATACAAATACATTATGTAATTATGATAGTGATAAAATACCTTTAGAACAACAAATATGTTTATTAAAAGCCAGTGACAGCGTTAAAGAAAAGGCTATTTTAAAGCTAAAAGAAATAAAAGCTAAATCTGAAGATACTGGGTCTAAAGCAAGACAATACTTAGATGGATTATTAAAAATACCTTTTACCATAATGAGAGAAGAACCATGTCTAACTATGGTAGAAAATAATCTACAAATTTTTCATAATATAAAAGAAAAATTAGAAGAAAGCAAAGAACTAATATCCGAATGTAAAATTCCAAATAAACAGCGCTATACTAATCATGAAATATTAAGATATATTGATTTTATAAAAAAAAATCATATTACAAATCTAACCAAATTATCTTATTCTATATTGACTTCTAGTATAAAAAAAATAAAAAAAGACGATATTATAACTATAGTTTCATTTATTAATGATATTATTAAAAGTCATAAATTATCTTACAATAAAATCCATTATAGCAATAAAAAATTATCACAAATACAAAATGATATTATAGATTTTATAAATAGTAATAATAATAATTTTGATGTAATTAATAGTATTTGGATTAATATTGATAAATTTATAAATGTTGTTAACCCTAATAATATAGTTAAATTATTAATGAAAGATATTTATAATCTAGAAAAAAATATTTCATTTATTAGTGAATATATTTCAGAAGTAAAAGAAACATTAAATAATGCAGTTCACGGTCACGATAAAGCTAAACGCCAGGTTGAACGAATTGTAGGACAATGGATTAATGGAGAAAAAGGTGGATATTGTTTTGGTTTTGAAGGTCCACCAGGAGTGGGCAAATGCCTAG
>Ga0180433_10004877_pt1 | contig 18586 bp, 14 predicted proteins | sample SS_ome_8_FD_132980 | JGI IMG/M metagenome (GOLD analysis project Ga0180433, IMG submission 132980) | Hypersaline lake sediment archaeal communities from the Salton Sea, California, USA - SS_1_D_1 metaG | ecosystem: Environmental > Aquatic > Non-marine Saline and Alkaline > Hypersaline >... | reverse complement strand
TTGAAAGCCTGATCGAGCAGATCGCCTGGATACAGGCGAGGAACCATCGCGCTTACCTGTCACACAGAAAAAGGCGCATACATGACCTTGTCAAAGAGCATTAAGTATCGTTGTAGGGTTAAAGAGGAAAAAAACCATGGATGATGCACAACAGAGACTGACCATGCCATTTCTTCCCCTGAGGGACGTGGTGATCTTCCCTCATATGGTGGTTCCTCTCTTTGTGGGACGCGCCAAATCAGTAAACGCGCTCTCCAGTGCTATGAACCTGGATAAGAGCGTTTTTTTGGCCACTCAGAAGAATGCCGCCATAGATTCGCCAACGGAAAAGGACCTGTATGCGGTAGGCACCATCGGTACCGTCCTGCAACTCCTCCGCCTGCCCGACGGAACGGTGAAGGCTTTAGTTGAAGGCCAGCGCCGGGCTCGCATGACCCGCTTTGTTCCCAAAGAGAACTACTACGTGGCTGAAATTGAGTCGATTGTTGAGGAAGAAGTGCCTCTGGTGGAAAGGGAGGCCATGACCCGAACGGTCGTGGAGGCCTTTGAGGGGTACTCGAAAATTAATAAGAACATTTCAAAAGATGTCATCAGCAATGTTTCCGCCATTAAGGAGATGTCCCAATTGGCTGATACCATATCCGCTCATTTCAACTTCAAACTCCAGGATAAGCAGCAACTGCTGGAGACCGTCTCACCCGTGGAACGGATGTCCCTCCTTTTTCGCCTCATGCAATCTGAGATCGAGATCTATAAGATGGAGCAGCGGATCAAAGGCAGGGTCAAAAAGCAGATGGAAAAGACCCAGCGAGATTATTACTTGAACGAACAGATGCGAGCCATTCAGAAGGAGATGGGGGGTAAGGATGACCACAAGACCGACTTGGATGAACTAGAAGGCCGTATTAAGCGGAAACGGATGCCCAAGGAAGCCGCTTCCAAGGTCCGGCAAGAATTTAAGAAACTCAAGCTCATGGCTCCCATGTCGGCAGAGGGCACCGTTGTTCGCAACTATATAGAATGGCTTATTGGCTTGCCGTGGTTCAACCGCAGCAAGCTGCGCATGGATATCGAACAAGCGGAGGCAATCCTGGAAGAAGACCACTATGGTTTGGAAAAACCCAAAGAGCGAATCTTGGAGTACCTGGCTGTCCAAAAATTGGTCAAGAAAATACGGGGGCCCATTCTGTGCTTTGTCGGGCCACCTGGGGTTGGAAAGACGTCTTTGGCCAAGTCCGTGGCCAGAGCCACCAGCCGAGAGTTTATCCGCCTCTCTCTGGGCGGGGTTCGAGACGAGGCGGAAATCAGAGGGCATCGACGGACCTACATTGGGGCTATGCCCGGCAAGATCATTCAATCCCTGAAAAAGGCAAAGGTCCAGAATCCTGTTTTTTGTCTGGATGAAGTGGACAAGATGAGTATGGACTTTCGAGGTGATCCCTCGGCGGCCTTGCTGGAAGTGTTGGACCCTGAACAGAACTTTGCCTTCAATGACCACTATCTGGATGTGGACTATGACCTTTCGGAAATCCTCTTCATCACAACGGCCAACAATCTCCATGGTATTCCTCCACCGCTCCAGGATCGGATGGAGATTATACGACTGCCTGGTTACACCGAGTACGACAAGCTGCAGATCGCTTTGGGTTTTTTGGTTCCCAAGCAGACGGAGATGAACGGATTGTCCAAAGAGAGTATCCGGTTTACCGACAATGCCCTTCAGAAGGTCATTCGTCGGTATACACGTGAGGCCGGCGTGCGGAATTTGGAGCGCGAAATTGCTTCGATTTGCAGGAAGGTGGCCCGGGAGATCGTCAAAGATAAGGAAACCTCATGTGTTAAAGTCACGGCCCAGTCCATACAGAAATACCTTGGCGTGCCTCGTTTCAGGTATGGGCAAGTGGAAGAAAAGGACGAGATTGGCCTGGCTACGGGGATGGCCTGGACGCAGGTGGGCGGCGAACTGCTTGCAATTGAGACGGTCGTTATGCCCGGCAAGGGGAAACTCACGGTGACGGGCAAGCTGGGAGAGGTCATGCAGGAGTCTGCCCAAGCCGCCTTGAGTTATGTTCGGTCCAGGGCCCATAGGCTGGGTCTGAGGAAACACTTTTACAAGAGACTCGACATCCATGTTCACGTGCCTGAAGGGGCCACACCAAAGGATGGGCCCTCTGCGGGCATTACCATGGCCACATCCATCGTCTCGGCGTTGATCCAAAGACCGGTGTGCCGTGATCTGGCCATGACTGGGGAGATCACCTTACGAGGCAGGATACTGCCCATTGGGGGATTGAAAGAAAAGATCCTGGCTGCCCACCGCGGGGGGATGTCCAAGATCATTATTCCTGAGGAAAACAAGAAGGATCTGAAAGACATTCCCGCAAAGATTCTAAAGCAATTCGAGGTGGTTGTTGCAAGCCACATGGATGATGTCTTGACGCGGGCCATTGTTGTCGAACCCGGGGAATCGCTCTTCAAGGACCAGGAGGACATGGTTCCGCCCGAGTTGATTGCCAAGCAAGAAGAAGCAGTGAGCCCCCTTCAAATCAACTGAGCCTGAAGGGCATTTTGCTTGACAGGGACAGGCTTATTCGTTATTCGGAACGCGTCATGCGATTCACGAATAACGATGCCGGGGGCGGGTAGCTCAGTTGGGAGAGCGTCGGCCTTACAAGCCGAAGGTCACAGGTTCAAGCCCTGTTCCGCCTACCATTTGAAATGTTACAATTAAACGCTTACGACAGAAGACAACCACGACCGTAACAAAGGCACGAAACTTAAGAAATTCATTTCACTTCTTCTGGGGGCGTAGTTCAGTTTGGTTAGAACGCCGGCCTGTCACGCCGGAGGTCGCGAGTTCGAGTCTCGTCGCTCCCGCCAACAAAATATTAAGTAGTTGGACTATGCCAGACTCCTTCCCTATGCTTCTTCGGTATCGTATCCTTAACTCTCTATAGTACCTCCCCTAGCATGCTCGGGATTGACGGCTCAGCCATAGGCTAGAGAATTTTAATGCCCTGAGTTGGTACTTGTTTTCCCAACGTTGGAACCGAAGTACCACGAATCGTTATTGTGGATTCCCGTGCGGTTTTGAGTAACTATTTTGAATTGTTATCCAATCTTTTAGATGCTTACTATCCGCATGGTTCTTGCATGTTTACAATTCAACCGGGTGTTATTTGCCGAGCTCGTTTACTTTCTGAGGGCTAATCCCAGTTGTTTCACCTGGCGCTTAACCAACCATCATCCCAATTCGTCAAGGACATGGGTCTCAGAATCTGCATCGATGGCCCGTAACGTGGGTTTCCGAGTTTTGTCAGGAGCATCTCTAGATTGTCCGCTTCAAGGGGGGAGGAAAAATGACTAAGAAAATGGGTTATTACGTCATATTGTCATCGGTTTTTTTTATGGTAACCCAAGCAATGGCCGACCACCCCGACTGCAGTAAGTGCGATGTAGTAGTAGATGGTGTCTGCAACGCAATGGATGCCGAGGCCTTCTACACGGCCGATGCGGGATGGGGCGAGCCTAAGGTGGATCCTCCTCATTATCCCTGCGACATCAATGAGGATGGTGAATGTGACGACTCTGATTACGAAATCTTCACCGAAGCCTTCGCGCGCCCTGAGTGCGAGTTTAGACTAGTCGAGTGCGAGCTGGTGCCTGATGAGACTGTCATCCCAAGGGGAGAGGCCCTTGGGTTTACGCTTTATCTTGATAACAGAACCGATCAACCTGTCTCCGTCGGCGTTGCTGCTGATGTAACCCTGCCAGATGGAACGAGGTATCCACCGAATCCCTCCAATTTTGTCATTGGCCCCACTAGGGTTTCCTTGGAGCCTCACGAAGAGAAAACTCCACACGTAACCCATGACATACACGGCGGTGCGCAACTGGGAACTTATGCCTACAGCACCTATGTATTGCGACCTGGAGCTGTCCTGGTTGGAGGATGCAACTTTGAATTTGAGGTTGTTGAAGCTGACGAGTGTGTTGAGTGCAAGCAGAATTCCGACTGTGGACATGGAGAATATTGCCAAAAGTCAGAGGGTGAATGTACTGAAGAAACCCTGGGATGCTGTTCACCAAGGCCGTCATTGCATGAATGCAGACTCACCACAGGGCCGTTGGTTTGCGGCTGTGACGGCGGGACTTACGGCAATGCCTGTTTTGCAGCCAGGCATGGGGTGACCGTGTATTCTGAAGGTCGATGTTCATGCCAATAACAGTACCGGGGAGATAACCATCCAAAGCAACTGACAAATAGTTAATCAAGGCGTGGCTTAAGGCTGTTTTCGTTAACAGCCCTTCGATTGGCGTTTGTGTCTGTCACTCGGCATATATCGCTTTTAGGCAATTACTCCGAGCGTTGGTGATCGAGCCAGCGCTGGACCCTCCTTCTGCGTTCCTCATCGGCGACCTCTATCAGCGTGTTCCAGTCCAACACGCCGTTACGGACACTTATAGCAGTCAGCTCGAAGCAAAGCTCAGCAGCTTCGTTGGCTACGTCTGATAGCCTTCCTAGTTGCTGCAGTTGCTTTTTCTTTTCAGCCGAATCGACCTGTCCGAGGACGAACATCAGATCCTCAACCGTTGCCACCAAACGGCCAAGCACACCTTCTAAGGTGTGTTCTCTCAACTGCTGGCCCAACTTTTCCCGCACGAACTTCTCGTCCAAGATGCGTGTAAGGTCAACCACCTTGCCTGGCTTCTTCCGATCTGTCACCTCACATTCCTTTCCAGCCGATCAGCGTGTGCTGCAATCTATAGAAATAAGTTAGTCAACACTGTAGTGGCCTGAGATTTAGTTAGAGAGTCTATCATAAGATCGTTTGATTCACCAGTGTTAGTGGTAAGAGTGCCACGAATCTGTAGGCTCCTTTCCCTGCTGTTGGCTGACGACTCCATGCGTCGCCTTATGTTCGGCACCGAAAGAAGTTAACTGCACGTCAGGCCCACGTTCCAAAAGCAAAGGGCGGAGTCACATAGAAAGTGACTCCGCCCTTTCGGGATAAGAAGGAAGGGTTATTTTGTTCTAATCCCGTCTGTCCTCACACGTTCGGTTGAGGACACCTTTATGCCATCATCTTTTTTGTCCCCGCATGCCTGTCCCTGCAGGAACGGAAGCACCCCCCCTCTACACCAGGGATGTTGCCAAACGCCTGGCTAGTTCAGGTTAGATAACATTGAACATTATCTCCTTTTTGGCCTGACCCAGGAAGGGGCCACTTGGGGTATCGCCCAAGAGTAAGTGCATAACGAACTTCCCTAGTCCGCTTGCAGTACCTGGGATTTGCTTCGTCCACTGCCACGTCTGAATGGCTCCCATTTCAGTCGCCCCTTTACTTAGCCCATACTTCCAAGTTCCGCCGCCACCATTCTGTCCAATTGCCCCGGAGGCCCCCGGCTTGGTCGTCACATAGCCTACACCTGGACCCAGTAGGGCAAAGCGCACCTTGTAGTCGACCCACTCACCAGCACTGAATGTGGTGTCTGGTAAGCCGGTAGAATTATGCTCTATCCAGATATCTTCTAGGATCAAGTTTAGTTCCATGTGAATGGTCCCGGAGTCATGGCACTCCACGCAGTCCATCTTGCCGACTTGGGCCGGATAGTACTGAGGATCTGACGATGTTGTGTGACAGCTCATGCACTCTGCAGTTTCCGTTGGCACCACGTACGGGTCTGCCGAGGCCCCGTTAAGGGCATAATAATTGATCAGTTCGGCCGTGTAACCCGCCATCTCAGAAGCTATCTTTCCACAGCGATCATTCTTGTGCTGAAAAGTATATGGCCCCGGGGTCCCCAAGTTCACCCCTGCCGCATAGCACCACTTGCTGATGGATATGTGGCACAGGGGAGAATAAGGGATCACGTTGGCCAAGACGTTGCCCTTCTCGATGGGTTGCTTGGCCACAGCCCATTCACTAGGGTAATGGGTCGGGCCGTAGCCGGCGTCATCATAATAAAGGTCGGGAAGTTTTGAAGTACTCGGCCACTCGCTGAGGTTATAGTGCCCTAGGATGTCGCTTCCCAAGGCGCCGTGAGCCTTGATAAGATTCGTCAAGGCCACGCAACCGTTGGGAATCCCGCAGAGGGTGGCCCAACCACCAATGCCGCCTCCGCCGTAAAGGTACATGTCGTAGGGAACAAAGTCCCAATCGGTCCCCAGACCCGAAAAGGCCGCTTTGAATCCTTGCATCAAGCCTGATACACAGGACTGCATTCAGCCCTTGCCCTGGCTGGAATAATACCACCAGGTCATGACCCGCACATCGTCCGGGTCAAGAACGGGTACATTCGATGGGTTCACCGTGTTCACCGGGTTGCCGACACCGTCCTTGGCAAAGGGCAGCGGCAAGACGGGGAGGGACGCATGGGCAGTGCCGGGTAGCGCAAGCCCTCCAGCAAAGCCCGCTGTTAGGGCGCCCGCACCCATGACGGTGCCTTTTAAGAAGTTTCTTCTACTGAGATCTGTTTCCTTTTTCATCTCTCCTCCTTTCCTTACATCTTCCTTTGTTAAAATGAACCACAGTCTGTTATGATTTTGGGTTGAAATGCTGTAAACTCACCTCCCCTCTTCCGAATGTCCGTATATTTAAGCTCTATCATCCCCCCCTTCGTCATATAAATGGTTGTTTTAAATCAATCTCCACATCTGTTGTCATCCTTGTGTAGCAATCCCTTTCCAAAGCGGTCTGGGAGTACCCACCTCCATTCACTAAGCTAAACCAAGATAAACCCCATGCAGAGTCTGGAGGGAATAGACAGTGAATTATGACAAGAAGGCAATTCTTGCAGCACTGCACCATCTCAGCCGTCGCCTTGGGCCTGAGCCAGACCGACCTCCTGAAGTCAAACAAGGCATGGGCAAAATAGGGATGGTTTTTCGGATGGGTCACCGTTATTCCCTCCAGACTTTGCATGGGGCAAAAGGTAGCACTTTGCTCCAAAATTGTGAGTCACCCACGGGTCCTTATTACGAGGCCCGACCTGCACATGGCACATCAGGCTCAAAATCCCCAAATGTTGGTCTAAGTGGCGATTCTTCGGTAAAAAAACAACGGCTCGGTCCAGTGCAACTATCCACTGGGCAATAAATATGCCAACCCTATGGATAGCAGGCATCACAAGTGTAACATGTTGAAATATCGAATAACTTCCGAGATCTCCTCCCCGACACATTACGATCAGCAGAGATAGATTGGGAACAATTTGCATCCAAAATACTGCCGAAAGGAAACGACTTGAACCGCGAGAGCGGAGGCAACCGCCATTTCGATAGGTTGGGACCGCGGGGTTAGCCTGGAAGGGGAACAATTTGAGCCCCAAGGCCGAGCGCATGCCCCCGTTCCATGGGTCCGGGCTGCGGGGATCTTCAATCCAAGGTTGACGAATTCGCACGCATCAGGTGTTCGGTTTAATATTGCGAAACCGTCGAGGTGGGGGCAGTCGATTTTCCAGGGGGATAGGGAGGTAGAAGTGGACGGGATTCCTAAAGCGGTAAGGGCATTACCTAATGGGGTTGGACAATTTCAAGACGCTTTATTTTGCGCCGGAGGGTGTTCTTATCAATGCCAAGCTCTCGGGCGGTTGCTACCTTCTTCCACTCATGCCTTGCAAGGGCCTCCTGGATGGCCCGCTTTTCTATCTCCTTAAGGGTTAACCCATTGGGTACAAGCATGGATTGGTCTTTCGGGACGAGGTGTGATGGCAGATGCTGTAGGTGAATCAGCTCGTCTTGGCACAGTACGAAGGCATGCTCAATGGCATTCTCGAGCTCCCGTACATTTCCCGGCCAGTCGTGAAGCATCAGTGCGGCCATGGTTTCCCGGGATACACCCATGATCGGCTTCCCTGTCAATTGGCTGAAACGCTCAACAAAGTGGTCCGTCAGAATCGGAATATCTTCTTTTCTCTCCGAAAGCGGGGGCAGAGACAACTTGAGAACATTGATGCGGTAGAACAGATCGTCCCTGAACCTTCCTTGCTCAACCCTTTCTGCCATGTTTCGATGGGTGGCAGTAATCACCCTCGCATTCGTCTTGACCGGCTTGGTGGACCCCAGAGGTTCGAACACCTTCTGTTCCAAAACCCGAAGGAGCCGAACCTGAGCCGCTTGTGAGATATCTCCGATTTCATCCAGAAAAATGGTGCCGTCTTGGGCCAGGGCAAATCGGCCCAGTTTGTCTTTCTTGGCGTCCGTAAATGCGCCTGCTTTGTATCCAAAGAGTTCGGATTCACAAAGGGTATCGGGCAGGGCACCGCAGTTGACGGCGATAAAGGGGCCCTTTTTACGTGAACTGTTGTTATGAATGGCCCTGGCAACGAGCTCTTTTCCCGTGCCGCTTGCCCCTTCAATCAGCACCGTGCTGGTACTGTGGGCGATGTGAGGAAGGAGCGAAAAGAGTTCTAGCATCTTTTTATTCTTGCTGACAATATCGCCAAAGGAATGCCGTTTTTGAAGCTCCTTGCGAAGTCGGTTCACCACACTCAAATCGCTGAACGTTTCCACACCGCCGATGATTTCACCAGCGGCATCCCTAAGCAGCGTGGTGCTGACACGGACGGGGATGCGCCTCTTGTCTCCACGAATGATATAGATGGGCATGTTCCGGATGGCCTCACCCGTCTTGATAGTCTGACGCAGGATGCAACCTCCCTCGCACACATTAGCCCTGAAAACCTCGTAACACAGCTGACCGATGGCCTCCTCTTTGGAAATACCCGTGATGGCCTCAGCCGCTTTGTTAAAAGAGGTGATGTGCCAGTCCAAATCCACAGTGAACACACCGTCTGTGATACTGTTCAGAATGATTTCTTGGTGTTCAAAGATGTGTGGACGGACTTGCTCCATTTGGGTTCCTGTAGGTGTAAGTTGAGAAAAAGGAAGGCCAAAAAGACCCCATAGCTTCGTTTAAGCCCTTACCACGATGTCATGCGTCGTGTCAACAGCCCTGTTTCAAACTGTTCCTTTTGCCGTTGTCAAGGGTACATTTTGTTCCCACGAGAAATGAACCGTATGGTTGATGTATCCAGGGTTACACACAACTATGTTCATCCATTTCAATAGGTTCTGAAGGATCCGCTCTTCCTGCAGCCTGCTGGCATGGGTGTTGCGTTATTTGGTTGTGAATTTTTGTCAAATGACTCGCCAATCGGTGACGAGGGAAGCCTATGCCACTCTCTCGGGATTTCGTCACGGGCCCTTGCACGGCTGAAGCCCGTGGCTCATTGATTGAAAGAATGGCGAAGCCTATGACGAATAGCATGCCCAGACGCACATGACTCTGCAAAGGAACGAATAGGGGTTTCACTTCCATGGCCAAGATCGCTGTACCCATATTTCGGTCCCGGGTAGCACCGGTCTTTGACTACTGTGTCCGTGTCTCAGTATTCGAAATTGACGATGATGGTCAGATAGAAAGAAAGGAACTCTATCTCGGCACGCTTTCGCCAATCGAGCGGGTGGGTGCGCTCATCAAGGAGGGCGTCACAACCCTAGTCTGCGGCGGAATTAGCGACGCCTTGTATAAGATGCTTCAAATTTCAGGCATCCCTGTGATTGGAGGCAAGGCCGGGCCACTGGAGGAAGTCCTAGAGGCCTTCATGTCGGACCGAATTGACGAGCCGCAATACTACATGCCAGGCACGGGAGGAGAAAGGTACGCTCCCCCACAGGACAGGTTTGAACGGGATTCTGACGCGGCCTCGGTTAAAGGCAGAAAGGTGAGCGCTGGGGGGCCGTCACAAACAGGTCCTGGCACCCCTTCCAAGGCAGCGCCTAAGCTCCGTATCCTGCTGGTGGAAAGAGACGTCGAAACTCAAAAGACCGCCGTTCATCTCCTTGAGAAATCTGGCTGCAAAGTTGATACAGTCACAACTGGGACGGAGGCCATCAAAATCCTTGAGAAGGGTTCGTATGATCTTGTGTTCATTGATGCGGACACGCCTGAAATGGACGGCTACCAAGCCACAAGAGTCATTCGCGACCCACAGTCGGCTGTTCGCTGCCACCAGGTTCCGGTGATTGCCATCGCAGGACATGAGGTGGAGGAGAAGCGAAAACGCTGGATTGAGGCTGGCATGGATGATTGTATCTTCAAACCTATTGAGCCGCAAAAACTTCTTGAAATCATCAAGATGTTCCCACCCGAGTCTACTTCAGTTGCAGATGCCAAGTGAAGCCCTCTTGTACCCCATTCAAGAAGCCACCGAATGAGCCGGCCTTCCATACATTGTGCACCAGACATCTTGTTTAAGAGCTTGGAGCAAGAGGCAGATTAGCAGGACAGGTTCCAGGATGCTGGAAGAATAGTGTTGGTAAACCCGCATCAACACGGCGGAATGAAGTGAAGCTCACATATCTAAACCATCGAAATAACTGTAAAGCTCCAAAAATAGAAGGATTAAGAAAGATCTAAGAAACCTAGGTTTGAACAAATAGCGACGGCAACCTCCGGACATCGGCTAACTTCCGAGTGTCCACCAAAGGGTCGATGGCATGTTTTTCCGCTCTTGTTTCTAGTCGCTTGCTCGTTTTTTCTCTCTGCCATTGAAAAATGCTAGACTGAAATTGCGAGACGGGACATAATAGTCTAGCATTGACATGCAATGACACGGAAACTTTGAGTTTTGGCCTCGTGATCCAGAAAAGGTCACAGGAGCTAAGGAAGCTGACAGGATGATAAGACGAGAGTTCGTGGTTGAGCCCATTTTGGGAGACCTTAAGATGGGGCTGAATTTGGACCGCTTGAAGATTGATACGAACTAAGAAAGTCATCAGGTTCTTCAAATGCGTATCCGTTTCGTGCCTTTGTAAGAGGCTTCATAAAGGTTAGCTGTTAACAAAAGCACCGTCTCAGAGGGCTCGGTTGGCAATGGCTGTGTGCTATTGTCTACTGTCTTAACATGTTCCGGTCTGGCGTCCTGGCTGCTATGTAGGACACTCTGCATGATCGTCTTATATAGTGGCATGGTTGTTGCTCTTAGTACAATGCAACGCCGTACTCATTAATTTTGTGTTTGCCCTTAACTACAACGACTTTGCAAAGATTGATTATGTACGGCCTTTTAATAACTGGGAGAGGGCTTTTCAAAGAACAGCAGACTTTCCATAAGCCAGAGTCACACGATGTCGCCGAGAGTATACCAGGAAAGCGATAAATAGCTAAAAATGTGTCAAAATCAGAAATCCAACATTCGAAGTGTTGGTTTGACTATCCTGATACTAGTCGGCATCCTGGGTGGGGTGTTCGCGTATAGGGATGTCATCGCCTGGTATTCCAGCAAGTACACCGAATCGGCTCATGGGAGCAGTGCTTCTGGGGTCAAACGCCACGCAGGCGAACTTACATCTGATTATGCCCAAGGAAACTGCGCTCACTGCCACGAGCAACATGCAAGCATTGGCGGGAGTTCCCATACGGCTTATAAGTTCGCACTCTTTGCCGAAGACGATCCAGACAGCCAGACGGACAACTTCTGCTTCGAGTGCCATAAGAATCTTGGTTCAGTGCAAGAGGGGGGCATTACCAACGACACGTACAGCACGAACTTTGGCGGTGGGACATCCACCTTTACCACGATCTACGATGCCTTCAATCCGACAACTGGCGCTACACCTTCATCCCATAGCCTTTCCGACATTCAAGACTATGTCACAGGGCACTCAGGCTTTACCAGTGACACGAACCCATGTGTTGTGTGCCATGGTCCCCATATTGCCCAGGACAATCATCCGGTTGTCCTTAGTGGAAGGGGGGGAGTTAATACCGCAATCAGACGGCCGACTCACTATCAGAACCTTAGGACCAACCTTTGGGGGGACGAAGACCTCGCCAGTTCGGGCTATTTGGAGCGGATGAGGGATGCAACGAATAACTATCAGTCCCCTTTGCGTTCCGATTCAGGCTATGAGCCAACAGGGGGCATCACACCTGAAGATCAGAATGGTTCCTATCTGCCAAATTTTGCGACATTTTGTAATGATTGCCACAGCCATGCCGATGTTCGCAGTACAGAACGGGGAAGAAACCTCATCAGAATCGACTGGGGAACAGAGGGAGATTATCACGGATTGAACTATCAGGGTGGTACAGTTGGCGCCTCCATAGCTCCTTATAGCGATCCCAACTATAACTATGTCCTTTCTTGCACCGACTGCCATGAGGCCCATGGCTCCCAGAATGAATGGCTTTTGCGGACCTGTGTAAACGGAGTCGATAATGTCAGTGTGCCGGGGCCTGGTCGCTTTTGGTATTTTTGTCACGCGTGCCATACCATCAATCAACACTATGCACCCTGGGACGATTCTGTGGACTGTTCTTCGTGTCATCGGCACAGCACATCAATGTTTTAGCTTTCAGTGTCTTTTCAAATCCGGCTACTTTAATGGCACGTTAGGCCAGGTGAAGGGAAGAACAATGCTCAAATTTTCCCACCATGGGAACCATGCCTATTTGTCTCTACCAGTCAATAGGCAAAGCTTTTCAAAAGTGCCCTCCTGATTGTACAGAATGTATGGCGTAATAATAACTCCGAAAGCTAATAAAAGATTACGTCTCCTCGGATTGACAGTCTGAATTCAGTCCTATGATGGGCTTAGTCAATCCAGGCTGCCTCCGCGCTTGGCGGCCTATAAATTTGCCTCATTGCATTAATTAAATCGAACTGTTATGGAATATGGAATCGTAGGCGATTGGTTGTTGCGTATTTGAGGGGTGTCTATGACCATAGGATTGGCAGAAGTGATCGCTCAGAAGGCAGTTAAGGTTGTTCAGGGTTTCTTCGACGGCCTCGGGGAAAAAGAAACAGGTCTCTTGCCAGAGGCCCTCAAATCTTCTGGAACCTGGATGGCGGTTTCCGATGGGTCCATCTTGGCAATTTTTTTCCTAACTGAAGCCGAGCAGAAAAGGATCGATCGCCATAAGAAGAAGGGTTGGCATCCTTTTCCCGGCTTCATGATAAGCGAAAGTCAAAGGCCTGCTGACCAACGGGCGACCTATAACATACGTGGGCCATATCGTTTTTACTCGTCGAAAAGAAGTTCCAACATGTTTGCATTCTGCATTAGCCGAAACGCGAGCTTGACGGTCGTAGATCATCTTCACCACATTGTAGATGCCTCTGGAAATAGCTTCACATACGCAGTGGATCTTGCCTTCATTTTGGGCCTTCAGGAGGACGAGCAATGGCCTCGCGTAAAGCCTCGGCTGTCTGAACTTCTTGATTACTCCATGGGTGTTTGGAAGGAGCCCTAACAGGTAATTGGATGTGGCTTGAGCGTTGTGAAGTTGTTCGACGTTTGGAAGAGGGCAATTGAAGTTTCCCGTTGGCATGATATGTGCGTATGCCCAAAATGTTGAAAACTACCCTTACAGAGTGAATTTGAAACCATAAGAATCCGTGGTGAAAAGGTTATCTATCATCATCATAACGTTTTCTTTTCTAGTCGTGACCGTATCCATCACAGCGCAGGCCAGGGTTACTGGTCCTTGTTCCGACTGCCATGCCATGCATTATAGCCAAGGGGGGCAGGCCCTTTCCGACTGGGGATCCAGTGGGCCATACAGGGCGCTTACCACGGACGACTGCATGGGATGCCATACGGCTCCGCCTGGTGATCAGAATGACGGCGCCAACAAGACACCTTATGTGATGTCCGTCGATACACCAGATTATGGCACCACTGGGACGGAAGGAAACACCCTGGCCGGCGGCAGTTTTTACTGGATGCAAACAGTTGCTGCCACAGGTCACAATGTTGAGGGGATCGCTACTGCTTTTGACATCCTACCGCCGGGTTATGATGTGTCGTTGCCCGGAGCGCGAGGTCCATGGCCGCAGAACCAGAAGGTCACCTGTGCGGGCACTTATGGATGCCACGGCACAACGGATACCGAGGACCTTTACGCTGCTGTAAAAGGGGGCCATCATGGCAATGATGCTGAAACCGACGGTTCAACCTTGGCCAAGAGCTATCGACTCCTTTACGGTGTGGCTGGGAAGGAAGATTCAGACTGGGAATATCGGCCGACGGCGTCATTTCACAATCAGTACAAGGCCGTTCATCGATCCGGTGGCGAGCAAGCCTACGATTCAACCACCATAAGCTATCTTTGCGCCCAATGCCACGGCCAATTCCACAATGGCACCGGGAATGTGGGCACGAGCTCCCCCTGGCTCAGGCACCCAACGGACGTTAGGCTTCCGGGGGACGGGGAATATGCTGACTATACATACAGCGTGATCGCTCCTGTGGGAAGTCAGGATGTTTCTGCTGTTTTGCCAGTGGTGACCCCTGGGACAGAGAATTGCATTGTGATATGCATTTCTTGCCACCGGGCCCACGGGAGTGAACACGACAAGATCATGCGGTGGAATTACAAGAATTGGCCTGGTCCCACAGGCTATAACGGATGTGCCATCTGCCACACCTCGAAGGATTAAGGATATTCTTTTTCACTTTGGTTGATATTTCTTTCCACCTTGTGTCGTCATTTACAGCTTTTGAAAATCCACTTAAACAACCATCGTGAGCTTTTTCGGCCCCATCCGGGTTCCTACTCCGCCGGGGTCTAAAGTTTTTGACATGATTCTCCTTGACATTATCGTCTTTAAATGATAGCCAAAATTTGATTTTCTGCAGGAATGCGGATCCTGACAGAGGTTGTTTCTTGACGCTTTCCTTGAGTCCCTTGACCTAGAATGAGGGCCTGGGGAGCAAGCCTGTCATTTGGAGGAGAAAAGGAATGGCTTTATTGAAGAGAAGAAAAGGCATCTCATTGTTTTCGATGTCCATGAGATTCACGGGTATTGTCTTCGGTGTTCTTGGTATGATTGCTTTGACTTTTGGTCTCGCCTGTCAGCAAGCACCAGGTGCCAGACCCTCTACGGCAGTACCGGCAGCGGGAGCGGTGGAGACAGCTTCTACACAAATCCCAACCCTGACAAATGCGCAATGCGTCTTGTGCCATCCTCAGCAGCCTCAAACAATAGCAGCCCGCGGCGAGAAACACAAAACAGAGGTCGGCTGTTTGGACTGTCACCAGGAGCACCCGCCGCAGGGGGCAGATGCCATACCAGAGTGCAGCATGTGTCATAGTGGCGCAGCCCACTATGAATTGGAGCAGTGCGCCAGCTGTCACACCAACACCCACGCTCCCCTTGATTTGAAGTTGGAGGGCGAGCTTATCTCGGCCTGTCTGACCTGCCACGAGCAACAGGGTGTTGAGGTGAAAAAACACCCCAGCGCCCACACCGATGTGGCTTGCAACGAGTGCCACGCAGCCCATAAGCAAATTCCAAGCTGCATGGATTGTCACGAGAAGCACACCGAGGACATGGATTTTCAAGCCTGTGTATCGTGCCATCCTGTCCACATGCCCCTGATGATTGCCTATGCTCAGGAGACGCCTTCCCACTATTGCGGGGCGTGTCATGAGGAGGCTCTGACCTTGCTAGCGAACAATACGACCAAACACCATAAACTCAGTTGTGCTTTTTGTCACAGGGACAAACATAAAGTGATACCGCCGTGCTTTGCCTGCCACGCCAATCCTCATCCGCAGGGGATACTGGACAAATTTCCTAAGTGTGGTCAGTGTCATGGCATTGCTCATGATCTGAAAGGTTAAACGCGAGAACGGTTCTGCCTTTTGTCATGGGTGTATTGCTAACCAAGGCAGGGCGTGGCTACTTTCAAGACTTCAATGGATGGATGATGAGATGAATGCGAAGATGAAAAAGTTCAAGTGGATTGCAGGAGCTCTCGGTATGGTTGTAATCGTCATGTTTCTAGGCGCTGTGGCGAGTGATCGCCCGGTAGCCTTGAAGGCCACATCGGCCCTGCAGGATATGGCAGGCCCGACATCGGCAGAAGCCAAGGAGGAGGGAGCGCCCACCGTGTCCGCCTATGAGATGGACATTAAACCCCTGACAACGGTAGAGTGTGGCCAATGTCATTACTCTGTCTTTGAGGCGATCAAAAAGGCGGGCGGCAGGCATCAAATCGACTGTGTGCGTTGCCATCGCGAATACCATGTCTATAATCCCAGAAAGCAGAATTACGATCAGATTATGCCTAACTGCGCGTGGTGTCATGTGAGTGCGACTGGCGGGGACTTTCACGGAGAACACCAGAACTTGACTCCTTGCTTGAGCTGCCATGCCGATCCCCACACGCCGCTCATGATCCCTATGGGTGAAATCACGGCCTCGTGCGCCCTTTGCCACAGCCAAGTGGGCAATGAGCTCCAGAAATATCCCAGCAAGCATACGACGGATGTGGCCTGCGCTGACTGCCACGCTGATAAGCACGGATATATCCCTGAATGCGACGCCTGCCACGAATCCCACAGTCCTAACGTGGGGCTAGGCACAAAAGAGTGCATGACCTGTCATCCTGTGCACAAGCCGACGCAGATGATTTATGACAAAGCCACGGATTCGAAGATCTGTGCTGGATGTCACGAGGAGGCCTACGACCTGCTGCAGAAAAAGGTGACGAAGCACACGGCAGTAACATGTGCAGACTGTCATCCCAGTCACGCAGAGATCCCCCTTTGCAGTCGCTGCCACGGCCAGCCCCATCCCGAGGCGATGATGGCGACAAAATGCGGGGAGTGCCATGGTATTGCCCATGATCTGCTGATGTAGCGGGTTGATACATCGGACATCTTTTTGTCCGGCGTATTGTTGAGATACGAGAATTGCCCAAGGCCTTTGGGACTGCCAGGCGGTGGCTTCCGAGGGCCTTTTTGTTTGGGGAAGCGTTAGTCGGATCGTCAGGATTCAAGGAGTCTAGGGGTCATGGATTCGAGTAAAGTGCCTAGGAATGATAGAGAATTAAAAGTCTGGCAAAGAGCCTATCAGCTGGGTTTGACAGTTTCGCGAAAAGTCAGAAAACCATATTGTTAAAAGAAGGAAAAGCAGCGCTCGACCCCTTGAATCCTCGAACCCTAGCCTTTGTAACCTATTTCCCCCACCGGCGAGGGATGGCTATGCCACCGCCCACAAGGATCAACAGGGTCCCCAGCCACAAGACGGTCATACCGGGTTTGATACTCACCTCTGCAATGACAGAAGGGGGGCTATTTTCAGTCGTATTCTCTTCCTCGCCTTCCGGGCCCTCGTAAACAAGACCGATGGTCTTGCCCCCTGCGTCTATTTTGACAAGGGTCACATAGGCCTCTTCCGGGCCAGGGAGTTTGACACGGCTTGATGGGCTGTGCAGCTGGCCCACGGTGATCACTGGCTCGAGGGTCACGGGTTGTGAACCCTTGTAGGAGGCCTCGATATGGGCACCCACGGTCATGTCATGGGTTCCTTCCTTGCCCATCATCTTTGATACGTCAAAACCCGTAAATGTGAGCTCGAAGTCACGAAACTTCGTCTTCTTTCCTTTGCCTATCACAATGTCACTGCCGGCGTCCTTTTCCTCACCAGGGTCGAAATCCACAGGGGATATGTACAGGTCCGAAATGAGTCCCCTTCGAATATGGGGATGGACAAAACGTTTGACTTGCCCGTCCCGGCCGCGTTCAGAATAGATATCAGGCAGGGCATGGAATTGCCCGTCCCCTTTCTTGACTTCCAAGGGCGTGTGGAGGCGCTGCCCCTTTCCATCCCTAGACATTTCCGGGCCCTTGAAGCTGATCTCATACCCCAGTACGCCCTTGACCGAGCCCTGTGGCAGAGTGACCTTTGTCGACCGATCATAGGTAGATGATGAGACAATCCCGACAAACATCAACCCTACACCTAAATGGGCAATGGCCCCGCTGGCAATTGTGATTCTCTTCCTGACGAGTTTGATGGCCAGGAAAAGGTTCATGCCCACAGCAGCACCAGCAAGCAGTGCAAGGAGGAACACTCCGAGTGAAAGGAGGGGCACTTCCATGTTCGGATAGCCGTTCAACAGGGTGATAATTCCAGCTACGGCCGCGCCTGCCGCAGCCCAGGTCAATTTCAGACGGAGCCTCGCAAAGCTGTTCTTGCCCCAGACAAGGAGGGGAACAACACATAATAACAACAACATAAGAATCGCCAAGGGCAAATTGGTGTCCACGTAGAACCGCGTTCCTACCTTTGAGGCCTTTTCAAGTACCCTGGTGATGAGAGGCGCAGATGTGCCCAGGCCCGTAAGAACCGTAGAAAGGCAAAGGAGGATAATGGCGACAATAAGGCCAAATTCCCTGGAGAAATAGTTAATGTCTGCCCCTTTTGTGGACACAGGAATCTCCTTTGCCCGGATCACCAGAAGCCCTAGGGAGATGGCCACAAAAACAAGCATGAAGATGACCAGCCAGCCCGTGATACCCAGATCCACGAAGGAATGGACGGAGAAATCAGCCAGAACGCCGGATCTGGTCAGAAACGTACAATAAATGACCAGGATAAACGAAAAAGCAGCTAAGACGAAGTTGGTTTTGCGCAGTTTCTTTCGTGTTTGTTGCAGGATCATGCCGTGCATAAGGGCCATGCCCGCCAACCACGGCAACAGGGAAGCATTTTCTACTGGGTCCCAACCCCAGTATCCGCCCCAGCCCAAGACTTTGTATGACCAATATCCGCCAATAATGAT
>Ga0180433_10004876_pt1 | contig 18586 bp, 18 predicted proteins | sample SS_ome_8_FD_132980 | JGI IMG/M metagenome (GOLD analysis project Ga0180433, IMG submission 132980) | Hypersaline lake sediment archaeal communities from the Salton Sea, California, USA - SS_1_D_1 metaG | ecosystem: Environmental > Aquatic > Non-marine Saline and Alkaline > Hypersaline >... | reverse complement strand
TTAATTGTTATTAGTTGTATCAGATATGAAAAAGATTTAAGATTTTTTAGCCAGCTCTTTTAATAAAGCTCTCACTTCTGTTGAGGAGTGGATATTATATTTTGATTCGGAAATCCCATGTCCAACCTTAATGGAATAAGCCGAATCGGGTAAATGAGAAAAAGTTGCCTCATCTGACCAGTCATCACCGATAGCCAGGATGAAATCCCAGTCTTTTTCGGAGATCCATTGGTAGGCAGTAATTCCTTTATTGATTCCGGCTGTTTTAATTTCGATGACTTTCTCACCGTGGTTGACTTCCAAATTCAGATTGGAGGTAAGATAAGTCAGGGAATCCATCAACTCCAAGGCACGAGTACGTCCGAAAGTGGGATCTGTTTTGATATAGTGCCAAACAAGTGAGTATTCCTTTTCCTGTACAAAGGAGCCGGGAGTGCGGCTGGTATATAATTCCAAAATCGGTCTAATCTGGTCTTTCCATTCCTTTTTTAATGGTTCAATGGTTCGCCATTTTTTTGGATTCTTTCTTAACCAGGCTCCATGTTCAGCGATTAAATCTACATTTATGTTTTTGAACCATTTTTCTAAAGAGTGCCTCTCTCTTCCACTGACAACGACCACCTTATTTTTGGGATCTTGATTGAGTAAATTAATAGTATTGACAACATCTTGAGAAGGACTGGATTGTTTAAATTTAAAATGATGAGGAACAAGGGTTCCGTCATAGTCAATTAAAAAAAGCCGTTGATTACTTTGTTTATACTTCTTGATAATTTTCAGTCTGTTTCTGGGAGATAAAAATCTGGCAGAAAGATTTTTTTGTGCGTTTTTTATCTTAATCAGGTTTTCTTTAAAATCCCCAGCCCATTTTTTAACATCATATTCTTTTAAGCGCTTCTGCATACTTAAGTTTCTTTTTTCCTGTTCCTTTTCATCCATATTTACGGCATACTTTAAAGCCCAGGAGATTTGTGTGCGGTTATTAGGATTAACAATAAGCGCCTCACCCATTTCATTGCCGGCACCCGCCATTTCACTGAGAATAAGGACGCCTTTTGCATTTTTTTTAGTTGCAATATATTCTTTAGCTATAAGGTTCATCCCATCCTTTAGTGGGGTTATCAGGGCAATGTCTGCAATGTAATATAAAGCAGTTAACTCGTGAAATGGAAGTGAACGATATAAGTAGGAGATGGGAGACCAGCCCAATTTCCCAAATTTCCCGTTAATATAACCAATCATTTCATCAACTTGCTTTTTTAATTCCCGGTATTGAGGAACATTCGTCCTTGAAGGAACAGCTACCAGGATCATGGTCACTTTTTCCCAATATTCCGGATTATCCTCCAGAAAAACCTCAAAGGCCTTTAAACGTTCCAATATACCTTTTGTGTAATCTAAACGGTCAACTGAAATAATAATTTTATTATGGATGATATTGTTTTTCATTTTTTTTATTTCATTTTTTGTTTGTTTCTGATCTGAAGAATGGAAAAAACGGTTAAAATCAATCCCCATCGGGAAAGAATCTACTTTAATCATCCGATTCTGATGATTGACATAACCCAGACTATTTTCATATCCCCGTAAGCGAAGGATGGAATCAAGAAAGTTGCGAACATAATCATAGGTATGGAAACCAATCAAGTCAGCACCCATTAAGCCTTCCAATATTTCTCTCCGCCACGGAAGGAGACGAAAAATCTCAGTGGGAGGGAAGGGGATATGCAGAAAGAATCCAATGGTTAAGTCGGTTCTTCTTTTTCTTAGTAAATTTGGTAATAGCATGAGATGGTAATCATGTACCCATATCATGTCATTAGGCTGTACGATATCAAGAATAGTCTGACAAAAGATTTGGTTAACATGTTTATAGGTTTCCCAAAGATGATTTTCATAAACAGTGAACTGGTTAAAGCAATGAAAGAGAGGCCAGATGGTTTTGTTACAAAAACCATTATAGTAATCCTCAATATGTGACTGAGATAAAAAGACAGGGTAATTTCCCATTTGGTCCATTTTTTCAAGCAGACCCTCTTTTTCATCACCGTTAATCTGTTCTCTGGCAAGCCCCGGCCATCCAACCCAAAGACATTGATAATCTTTTTGAAATGATGACATGCCGGTCGCCAATCCACCTACACTCTGCTGGTATGAGAGGCTATCTTTTACTTTTTTCACCGTTACCGGAAGGCGATTTGATACAACAATAATACGTGACATCATATTGTGACCTCCTGAAGAAAGCAAGGGCTTTTAGTAAAGAACACAAATTTGTGACCAATCATCCATCCTTATTTATATATTAACATATTTCAACACTCATTAAAACGAATAATTTGTTTTTTATTTAACCATAAAAAACCACCTTCTGTGAAGGTGGTAATGGTTAAATGGTTTTACCTTAGAGATTAAGATGTATTATCTGAATATTTTTTAAACAAAGTGATAGTTGAAAGATAAAGTACCATTGCTTTGAAAGAATAGTCCAAAAGGATACCATAAATATATCAAGAGAAAAAAGCATAGAGAAAACTGTCCAGAAAGTATTTAAGCCTCTTTTAGAGGCTTCTTAAAACCACCCATTATGCGGGTGCTTTGTTTATTTCATGAGGAGAAATTTTTTGATATTTTTACCATTTTAGGGAACTGGTAAAATATATTTACAAAGAAATGGGGTTATTTAAAAGAATAATAAATATTGGTTTATAAAGGCATGAAGCCATTCTTAGCGAATTTCATTTGCATTTAACTATAAAAACGATTTATAATAATAAATAATAAGATATGTATTATTTCTAATATCATGTTGAAATAGTTAAGTTCTATTTAAGAAAAATTATTTTAGTATAGTCATAATGATTCTAGAATATTAATTAGATAAGAAAGGAGGTGTTTTTCTTTCGTTAATTGAATATATGCTAATTTGTTAAGTACATTTTTATCATGAAAAAATAAGGAGGTTTTTAATGTTGAAAAAGTCTGGTTTAATTATTGTGGTAATGTGTCTGATATGTTTGATGTTCATGTCGGTAAATGCTCAACAGAGTGTTACTGTGATGGGTGTCTGGACCGGTGCTGAGGCTGATGCTTTTTTAAAGATGGTAGCACCATTTGAAGAAGAGACCGGTATTAAAGTTGAATTTACCGGTACTCGTGATTTGCCGGCTATTCTAAACACAAGGGTACAAGCCGGTAATCCGCCTGACGTTTCAGCTATGCCTAATCCCGGCCAGATGGCAGAATTTGCTAAACAGGGAAGGTTAATTCCTTTAGCCAATTTTATGGACAGAGAAGATTTGCTGGAGAATTATTCAAATGCTTGGCTGGATTTAGGTTCCTACGGTGGAAAGCTCTATTCCATTTTTATTTCTGCAGACTTAAAAAGTTTGGTATGGTACAACCCCAAAGCTTTTGCTGCTGCCGGATATGAAGTTCCCAGTACCTGGAATGAACTTATGCAGTTATCAGATCAGATGATTGCTGATGGGAATGCCCCCTGGGCTATCGGGCTGGAGTCCGGAGCCGCAAGTGGTTGGCCGGGCACAGATTGGATTGAGGATATCATACTCCGAATTGCCCCTCCGGAAACCTATGATGCCTGGGTTAATCATGAGATTGCCTGGACTGATGAAAAAGTAATGGAAGCTTTTGAAATTTTTGGAAAGATTGCCCGCAGTAACGAATATGTCTATGGTGGACCTAATGCAGTTTTGACCATTCCTTTCGGAGACTCTCCAGATGCGTTATTTACAGACCCGCCCAATGCCTATATGCATCGCCAGGCTACCTTTATTAAGGGTTTCATCCTGGAGCACTTCCCTGATTTAGTACCAGGAGAAGATTTTGATTTCTTCCCATTCCCAGCTATTAAAGAGGAGTTTGGAATACCTGCTTTAGGTGCAGCGGATATGCTTGCCATGTTTAACGATACACCGGAGGCGCGGGCATTTATGGAATATGTCGCCTCTGCCCCAGCACAGGAAATCTGGGTTGGTGAATTGGGTAAGTTAGCACCAAACCAAAAGGTTGATCCTATGGTTTATCCGGATGACATCACCCGTAAAGCTGCTGATTTTCTGGGTGAGGCCTCAATCTTCCGTTTTGACGGTTCTGACCTAATGCCTGCTGCAGTCGGTTCCGGTTCCTTCTGGACTGGTATTCTAGATTATGTCAGCGGAGAATCTTTAAGAGGCGTATTGATGCAGATTGAGGCAAGTGCCTTGGATGCATATTGAGAATAAGTTAATAAATTTACATTATATTGTGTTGTATAATTAGCACAAAGGTAGATAGTTGGTTTAGTCAAAAATCATCTATCTACCATCTTTTATTGCTTTGGGCTCATAAAGGAGTTGAACTATTATGCGAACACATTGGTATACCCCTTGGATATATGTAATTCCTGCCCTGTTTGTACTAATGTTTTTTTTAATTTATCCTTCTGTAAATACTCTTATTATTTCCTTCTTTGGACCTCACTCGGAAAAATTTGTCGGATTTGCCAATTACATTTATTGTTTTACCAATGAGGTTATGTTAACTGCATTTCGCAATAATTTATTATGGGTAGCTCTTTTTGTTCCTGTTACGGTATTTTTGGGATTGATTATGGCAGTAATGCTTGATCGAGTACGCTATGAATCCGTAGTCAAGTCTATCATTTTTATGCCCATGGCAATATCATTTGTGGGAGCTGGTGTTATCTGGAAGTTTGTTTATTCCTACAGACCAATTGGTAGTGAACAGATTGGTGTTCTTAATGCTTTCCTGTCATTTCTGGGGGCCCAACCTATTCCATGGTTGATAGAAAGACCGTGGCTCAATAATATTTGTTTAATTATAGTAGGGATATGGATATGGACTGGCTTTTGTCTGGTAATTCTTTCTGCCAGTTACAAGGGCATTCCGAGAGAGTTACTTGAGGCGGCTCGTGTGGATGGAGCTAATGAGTTACGTATTTTCTGGAAAATAATTCTGCCTTTAATGAAACCAACCGTTGCAGTTGTGTCTACTACCATGTTTATTAATGTTCTCAAAGTATTTGATATCGTGTATGTTATGACTAATGGGGGATTTTCAACAGAGGTTATTGCCAACCGGATGTATAAAGAGATGTTTATATTCCAAAATTATGGAAGGGCTAGTGCTATTGCTATTCTGCTTCTCCTATTCATTATTCCGATGATTATTATCAATGTTCAGCGCTTTAGAGAACAGGAGGCAATTCGATGAAGACAAAACAAAATAATTTTTTAATAAATGCCCCAATGCATATTTTTGTAATTATTGTAGCCATTATCTGGATTTTTCCAACTGTAGGTTTGCTGATTACTTCTTTTCGTCCATCCGCAGATGTAGCATCCTCAGGATGGTGGACAGTCCTATCCCACCCATTTAATTTTACCCAATTTACATTGTCTAACTATCAGGATGTCATAAATAATATTGGCATAGGACGTGCCTTTATTAATACACTCATCATTACCATACCGGCATGTACATTACCAATTATTATTGCATCTTTTGCTGCTTATGCTTTTGCCTGGATGGAATTCTGGGGTAGACGTTTTTTCTTTATACTTTTTGTAGGACTGTTAGTGGTTCCTTTGCAAATGACTTTAATTCCAATTCTCAGGATATTTAACCGATTGGGGTTATCGGGTTCTTTTGTAGGAATATGGTTTGCTCACGCGGGGTATGGACTGCCTTTGGTTATTTATCTGATGTATAATTACATTTCAGGGCTTCCCAGTGAAATGTTTGAATCCTCAACAATTGATGGTGCTACTCCGTTTCAGATATTTAAAAGAATTGTCTTACCATTATCTGTTCCGGCCATTGCCTCAATTACAATTTTCCAGTTTATCTGGGTGTGGAATGATCTTTTAGTGGCACTGGTTTATCTGGGAGGAACACCTGATGTTGCTCCATTAACGGTTAGAATAAGTGCTTTGGTTGGTTCATATGGACAGAATTGGGAGTTATTAACTGCCGCTGCCTTTGTTTCAATGGCATTACCTTTAGTTATCTTTTTAAGCCTACAGCGCTATTTCGTGCGAGGTATTATGGCAGGTTCAATCAAAGGTTAATTTATTTAACCATAAAAACCAACTTCTTTGAAGGCGGTAATGGTTAGATAAAGCGGGTGCGTTGTTTACTTTATGAAATATGTTATTATATTAAGAGAATAACTTCGAAAAAATGAATTCAGACAGCATTCAAAATGCTAAAAACGAAAAAAAACTTGCTATCGGTGTCGATTTGGGTGGAACTAAAATAGGCATTGCCCTGGTAAATCGTAAGGGAGATATCAGGGATTATATAAAGAAGCCAACAAATGCTCATCAGGGCAAGGATGCTGTTATTAGCAGGATAAAAGAGACTATTCACCAGCTCATAAAACAATCAGGAGTCAATATTGAAAATATCTCAGGAATAGGTATTGGGGTTCCTGGGCAATTAGATGCAAGAACAGGAATAGTTCACTCTGCGCCTAATTTACCGGGATGGATGGAAGTACCACTTTACCGGATGGTAGCAGAAGAATTTCAGGTACCCGTTGTTTTAGAGAATGATGCCAATGCTGCTGCCTGGGGAGAAAAATCCTTTGGTGCAGCACAGGGAGTAAAGGATATGATATGTTTAACATTAGGAACCGGGATTGGCGGGGGATTGATTTTTGATAGTAAAATCTATCATGGAAATAATTTTACCGCAGGTGAAATAGGGCATATCATAGTTAATAAAAATGGTCCTCTCTGTAATTGTGGCAATTTTGGGTGTTTAGAAGCTTATTCTTCTGCATCTGGTATTAAAAATAGGATTTCCCGAAGAGTTAAAGAATTAAAAATCGGTGATCAAAATATTTTTTATCAAAAAGATTTAAATAAGTTTAGTTTGGCTAAAATATTTGAACTAGCCCGACAAGGAAATCCTATGGTTAAAGATATCGTTGATGAGGCAATAGAATATTTAGGTGTAGGTATTGCAAGTTTAGTGAATTTACTAAATCCGGAAATGGTAGTTCTGGTAGGAGGACTAACCAATGAAGGTGATATATTGCTTAATCAAGTGAAGGATATTGTTTTTCATCGAGCTCTGAAATCTAATTTGGTAAATTTAAAAATTGTGTTTGGAAACCTAGAGGATTATGCAGGTGTAACAGGTGCTGCTGCCCTATTGTGGCAATCAGTTTGATAAAAATAATCATTTTTATCAAATAAATAATACGAATACACTATTTTGTCATTTAAAGGAGGTATTAAATGGCCAGAGTTGTCTTGAAGAATCTTACCAAGAAATTCAAAGATGTTGTAGCCGTCGATGATGTTTCTATTGATATCCAGGATAAGGAGTTTGCGGTTTTAGTCGGTCCCTCCGGTTGTGGCAAGACCACCACCTTACGTGCCATAGCAGGCCTGGAGGAGGTCACCTCAGGTGAAATCTACATCGAAGAAAAGTTAGTCAACGACATTCCCCCCAAGGACCGGGATATTGCCATGGTCTTTCAGAACTATGCCCTCTATCCTCATATGGATGTCTACAACAACATGGCCTTTGGCCTTAAATTGCGAAAATTCCCCAAAAAGGAGATTGATCAAAGAGTACAGGAGGCAGCCGAAATCCTGGGCATTGAAAAGCTGCTTAAACGCCGTCCCAAAGAACTCTCCGGAGGTCAACGTCAGCGCGTAGCGGTCGGCCGTGCCATTGTCCGCAAACCCAAGGTCTTTCTTTTTGATGAGCCGCTCTCCAACTTAGATGCCAAGTTGCGCGTAGCCATGCGTACCGAAATTTCCAAGCTCTATCATCGTCTGGGTGCTACCATCATCTATGTAACCCATGATCAGATAGAGGCTATGACCATGGCCACCCGTATCTTTATTCTTAATGACGGTAAGCTCCAGCAGGACGGACGTCCCCTGGATGTCTACCAGGACCCGATTAATCAGTTTGTAGCCGGTTTTATCGGTTCCCCGGCCATGAATTTTTTCCCATCCAAGCTGCTTAAAGAAGGTGCTGACTATCTCATAGATGCCGAAAGTTTTAAGGTAAAACTTCCTTCTGCTTTCCATAAGAAGATTGCAGCCCATACCGGAAAAGAGGTTACCTTCGGAGTCCGTCCGGAAGATTTTCATGATAAGCAATTTTACCCGAATGCTAAACCCGAAAACACTATCAAAGCCAAAGCGGAAGTTATTGAACCCTTGGGAGATGAGGTTCTATTCTATCTGGTTTGCGGTAAGCATAATCTTGTTGCCAAGCTGGACAGCCGTACCAAGGTGAAAGTAGGAGATGAGATAGAGGTTTCCCTGGAGATGGAAGAAACCCATGTCTTTGATGGGGAGAATGAAAAAACGCTGGTTTAAATTGTTCTAACATTCGGTTTAATATTACTTTATATCTTTAAAGAAATTGCCTATTATTTAAATATCAAAATACCTTCAGTTGTTGCCATGACCAATAAAATGATGCAGAAAGATTTTATAGACCATAAACATTACGGGCATATCGAGTTGACACAAAAGGGTTACCAGCAAGCAGAAGAGCTTTACAAAATACAGCGGATATTAGTTGATTTTTTAACTAAAATACTGGGTGTATGCGATGAAATTGCCGAAGAAGATGCCCAAAAATGGAACATGTTTTAAATCCAAAACGCTTGGGATATATGATTAAACTAATTCAGTTTACCTATCCCGAAAACATTAAGAAACCTGAATGGATTTCTGATTTTCAATATTTCGTAAGATAGGGAAGGGGTCTGATGAAGGAGGAAATGCAATGTAAAATATAAATTGGATTGGATGAATATTCGATTCCTGATTTAGGTAAAATTGAGAAAAGGAGGAATCCATGACAAATAATTATATTGATCGCTTTAAAGAGTATTCAACCAAACAAGTTGTTAATCTCATTCTGAAAGGGGTATCCAACAGCTCAGATGAAAATTTAATTCGAATGACTTATTTAGCCCAAAAACTTACTCCTGCTCATAAAAAAGAAATTGAGATGATACGTCATCTGTTTGAAACTAAGGCACCCGCTTATCGTCTGGCAAAAAAAGTATTAACAGAAATTGATTCCAATATTAGAGAACATCTAGTTTCGAGTTTTATTATTAAATACCTGTTATTAGGTCCCAGGGTGAGAAGTGAATATACCCGCAAACAAGGTGTCCCATCACCCGCTACGATTGTCATCAGCCCTACCATGCGCTGCAATCTACGCTGTAAAGGTTGTTATGCCGGTGATTATTCCAAAAAAGATGATTTACCTTTTGAGTATATAGATAAAGTTGTTACCGAAGCCAAAGAAATGGGAACCTACTTTTTTACGATTTCCGGAGGAGAAGCTTTTGTAAGGAGTGATATGCTGGATATCTATAAAAAACATAATGATGCTGCCTTTATGATTTACACCAACGGTACCTTTATTGATAAAATAATGGCCAGGAAATTGGTTGAATTGGGAAATATAGCTCCGGCAATCAGCGTGGAAGGTTTCGAGGCTGAAACAGATGAGAGGCGTGAAAAAGGAGTATGGAAAAAAGTAATGGAAGCCATGGATAATCTTAAAGAAGCGGGTGCAGTATTTGGCTTCTCTGGGACACCAACCAGGTATAATACTGAGATAATATATTCTGATGAACTGATACAGCATTTAGTTAGCAAAGGCTGTACTTTCGGCTGGTATTTTACCTATATCCCGATAGGTAAAATACCAGATACCAGTTTGATGCAAACACCTAAACAGCGTCTTTACGGATGGCGACGGGTTCATTATTTACGAAGTCAGTATCCGATTATGATTGGAGATTTCTGGAATGACGGTGCTTATGTCGGTGGTTGTATCGCCGGTGGTCGCAGTTACCTGCATGTTAATGTAAAAGGAGATTATGAACCCTGTGTATTTACCCATTGCGCAACCCATAATGTACGGGATACATCTTTAAAAGAAGTCTTGGATTCACCACTTTTTGCCAAGATTCGGGAGTGTCAGAAACGTTCAACCTTTACCGATAACTGGATGAGACCATGTATGATTATCGATCACCCCGAGATTTTCCGGGAAGTGAAAGAATTTGTTCATCCTGATCTTACCCATCCCAATGCAGGTTCAATTTTCTCAGAAAAAATACAATCCCACTTGGAGAAATATGCAAGGGAGTATGGGAAAATATCTCAACCTTTCTGGAATCATGTCTATGAGCTTAATAAAGGTATTCCGAAAACAATTCCCAGAAAAATTTCTGAAATAGACAAAATGATTCGGGAATTAAAAGAAGAGGAGAGTGTTGAATTATCAGGTAATAGAAAGTAATTAAAAATATTTAAACACAAAAAAAGCTATTTTTTATATAGAGCTGCAACTTTGAAGTTTGTGTGAAATAAAAGTTTGCTTAGAAAACATAAAATGAATTACCATAGGTTATAATTAGTAGCACAATGAATCTTATAATAAAAATAATAGATTAGGAGAAGAAGATGAAATCCGATATTGCCCGATATTTTTTTCAGATGGTCAAAATTGATAGTGAATCAGGGGAAGAAAAAAAGTTTTTAGAATATCTTGGTAGTTTATTTGAAGCGGAACTAGGTGCAGAAACACAGTATGATAGCTATGGTAATTTGATTATTAGAGTAAAAGCCAACAATAGTCAGAGAGAAGAGCCTATCTTGTTTTGCTGTCACGGAGATACGGTTAAACCGGGAAAAGGGATAGAACCCATATTAAAGGATGGGGTTATATATTCTAAAAGTGATACTGTTTTAGGTGCAGACGATAAGGCAGGCATAGCAGAAATATTAGTAGCTCTAAAAAGAGCTTCTCAATATCCACCGGTGGAGATTCTGATTACCCGTCAGGAAGAACTGGGATTATCCGGTTCATCTTATCTGAATCGTACTTTAATCAAAGCAAAGAAAGGTTATGTTCTGGATTCAGAAGCTTTAGAGGAAATTATTATCGGTGGGCCTTCCCGTATGGAAATAATGGTAAAAATCATTGGTAAGTCAGCTCATGCTGTTGAGCCAGAAAATGGAATTTCATCAATCGAAATTGCCGCTCATGGTATTTCCCTTTTACAAACCGGCTGGATTGATCCGGTTACAACTGTCAATATCGGTTTAATTGAAGGCGGACAGGTACTTAATGCAGTCCCCGAAACAACTGTTATTCAGATTGAATGCCGCAGTCAAAAACATCAGAAATGTCTAGAACAGAGCAGGTTAATTAAAAAAACTTTTCAAATTGTGGCCAAAACCAGGGGAGCAAAAGCTGAAATACAGATGAAGCTCGGGTTAAAGGCATCTCATATTTCAGAAAATACTGAAATTGTCAGGGTAGCAAAAAAGGCCATACAAACGGTAGGGTTAAAACCAAAAGTCAAAATTATATGTGGTGGAACAGATGCCAGCAATTTAAACCAAAAAGGAATTAAAACTGCTGTTTTAGGTATGGGAGGTCAGTTGCCCCATAGTAAGGATGAACATGTTACAATAAAAGATATGGAGAAAATGATTGACATTCTGATAGAAATATTAAAAGAATATTCCAAGTAGATTAAAAATTATAGTAAAAGAAGGGAGTTTGGTTGATTCATAGTTTATCAATCCCTTTTCTTTTCAACCATTCTTCAAAGCCACCTTTACCATCAAAGAATTCTTTATCGTAATTTTCTTCCAATTTTTTGATTTCTTCAGCAAGTTGGGGTTGACTGAGTAATAGTTCGTTAATCCTTTTTTCAAAGTCCAGATTCTGTTTTGTCAAATCTGAGGTATCAATATCAAGATCCAGTAATTTGACTAATTTTTCCGTCATCGTTTTAATAGCTTTAGGATTTTCGGATTGAATATAGATGGGAATTTCTGCTACAAAATTGAACATCTCAACCCCTTTTTGCCTTGCCAGATAAGTCAGATAAGTAGTAATACTGCCCGGACCTTCGTAGATTGTGAATTTAATCCCATGATTTTTGACTTCTTTTTTTAATCCTTCTTTTGAACAGTAACAGGAAGTTCTAATTCCTCTGGTATGAGGTGTTCCCGCTGCTACACTTCCGATAAAATATATCCTCTTCAAATTATATTTTTCACCTAATTCAAAGATATTTTGTGCATAATTATCCCAATGAATGTTAGGTTCCTTTCCCTTAAAAAGGATCAGGTTACTTGCTTCATGGTAATAAAATTCATTTTTTGGAAAGGAAAAATCCTTTAATATTCCTTTCTCAACCCTAGCATATGGTCGAAATTCGCTGGTCTGTTCCATTGTGCCTGGAAAATTAAAAATATAAAAGGTTTCCGGTTTGATTTCGGCAAACTTTACGGCCTTCAGCTTATTCTTGATATAATCAACCGTTCCAGTGGATACTTCACCACCATTCATCCATCCGCTGAAACTAACTACCATCCGGGCACTTTTTATTTTTGGTTGTCGCTTTATAATTAACTGACTCAATATGAATCCTCCCCAATGATTTTACTCTATATTAACAATTATAAGACCATGATGCAAATCAGGTTGTGTAATTATTAGAAAAAATATACTTGATTTCCATCTTTGTTTAGTGATAAATTATTGTCATTATTGAAAAGATATGAGCCATCTTTTTATAGACTTAAAGAATTAAAAAGAAGTGGGGTTTCAGGGGAGCTTTCTCCCCAGACGATAGGTATGATGTTCTTTGCCTTATTGAAGACTTTCTTGGTATTATTGATTGGTACCTTCAGCGGATATTTTTGCCAGAAGCTAATAAAAAAAAATCATTGGTTTACTCTTGAATCACAAAAAAAGATAGCTATTTTACTGCAGAAACTGGGAATGATTTGGTTGATTTCCATTACCTATACCGGAAGTTTATGGATTTTTAAAATTGAAAGTCTTAACAAAATCATTAGCTTGCCTTTTGTGGGCCTAATAGCTATCATTGCCGGTGGTTATTATGCCGTCATGGTTTGCAAACATTACCATTATAGCCGTATAAATACCGGTTCCATGTTTAGCTGTGGTTTTTTTTCCAATAATGTTTCATTAGGTGGAATGATTTGCTTTTTCATTCTGGGAGAGGAAGGATATGCCCTGGTTCCCATTTATACTTTTTTTATGCGTTTTTTATATTATGGGTTAGGATATCCTATCGCTCACATGTATAGTGGTGATTTTTTCAAGGGGAAAGAGACAGTTGAAAAAATAATAGAAGTTATTAAAGATCCTTTTTTTTATTTAGGAGTTGGTGCTGTAGTCATAGGTTTGGTCTTAAATCTGAGCCCATATGAACGTCCGAAAATTTATGCCACCATTAATGAAATCCTTGTACCCCTATCGACCTTTATTCTACTTTTTTCAGTGGGCTTGAATTTAAAATTCAGTCGCGTTTCCGAGTATATCAAAGAATGCTGGTTTATATCAACCATCAAATTTATAGCAGTGCCGGCAACTATATTAGTGATCACATTATTACTTGGCTATCAATCCATCAACCAGGGTTTACCACTAAAGGTTTCTTTAATCATGTCTGCCATGCCGGTTGCCTTTAATTCTGTGATTGCCGCGAATATCTATAATTTAAATATTGATCTGGTCAATTCCTGTTGGATTTTTACCACATTCGGAATTTTATTTGTTTTACCGCTGTTATTATTTGTAGTCAGCTTATTTTAATCAGATTACCTGAACGGGAAAGCTAACAGCTTTTACTCCCCTGACGATACCTTTTACAAGGAATCTTTTTAAAAGGTTTCATGATGACAGTAGAGGGGTTTCGGTGGGGAACCTCCCTGACGATATTGACGATAGCTTCGATTAATGGTAACATTTTTTTTGGTTTTAAAAAAATTATATGAATTGGAATTAATGATGAAAATTAAACTGATAATCTATTCTAATCTTAAGAACTATGTGGCAGGTTATTGTGGTCATGATGGTGTGATAAAGGAAATTTCCGGGAAGAAATCAATAAAGCAATTTTTAGAAGAAACTATAAAACATGAACAGGCAATGGATGCTATCAGCATGGTTATTGTAAATGACAGGGTAGTTCCTTTCAGTCAACTGGATCGTGACCTGAAAGAAAGAGATGTTATAAAAGTTTATCCTCCTATGGGTGGGGGTTAGTGATGAGTGGAAAGATGAACTCTCCATACCAATTGCTAGTTACTGATATTGACGGTTCGCTTCTGGATGACCGCAACCAAATAACACCTGAAACCCATAAGGCTTTAACAGCCCTGCAAGAAAAAGGATTCATTATTACCCTGGCTACCGGTCGCCTTTACCATGATGCTTTCTATTTCGCCAAAAAACTTGGTCTATGTTCACCCATGATTTTACTGCATGGAGCCCTTATTCAATCTTATGAGGGTAATATTATCTCAGAGAAAAATATTCCTCCTGGTGTGATATCAAAGCTGGTAAGAATTGCCCGGGAAAATAGTATTTCTTTTCAAGCCTTCCAGACAGATTGTCTGATTCTTGAGAAAAGGACAGATTGGAATGATTTATATTTAAAATATTCTCCCAGTAAACCTGAGATTATCTGTGTTTCCGACCTGCTTCATGATAGGAAGAATAGAATAACTCAATTTGCTTTCCTGGGTGAGGAATCAGAAATCATCGATTTAAAAGAACTGTTGGAAAAACAATTGGGAGATACCGTTTTTATTGTCTGCTCTCATCCCAACTTGCTGGAGATTGTGGCACCTGGTGTAAACAAAGGAAATGCCTTAATGGAATTAACGGAGATAATGAATATTCCTCTCTCGCAGACCATTGCCATTGGCGATAACAATAATGATAGGGAAATGATTCAAACAGCTGGCTTGGGTGTGGCTATGGGTAATGCGCCTCAGGAAGTGAAAGATGTTGCTGATTTTATTACCAGAGATAACAATCATGATGGTATCGCTTATTTTGTTTCTCAATTTCTTTCCCGTTATCCATTGAAATATCAAAAGTAGTAAAACAATATACCTGTACAATTTATCTGTGTGCCTTGATAAATTTTCCATTTTAGATTTGAACTGTTTATGATATGATATTTGAAGAAAAGGTTTTCCCTCAGTATACCCAACAAAGGAGAAGCACGTATGATGGAGCAAAAAACGGAGAAAATCACTCTGGCTGCCGGTTGTTTCTGGTGCCTGGAGGCTATTTATCAAAAAGTAAAGGGTGTTTTGGAAGTTATTCCAGGTTATAGCGGCGGACATGTAAAAAGTCCAACTTATGAACAGGTCTGCTCCGATACTACCGGTCATGCCGAAGTAGTATTGATTACTTTTGATCCCGAAATTATCTCCTATGCCGAAATATTAAAAATTTTCTGGCAGATACATAATCCAACCACCTTAAATTACCAGGGTCATGATATCGGTTCACAATACCGTTCGGTTATTTTCTATCATAATGAAGAGCAGAAGAAAATTGCTGAAAATTCCAAAAAGGTTTTGCAGGATGCCCGTATCTGGCCGGATCCTATTGTAACCGAGATTATTCCTTTTAGTGAATTTTATCCGGCAGAGGAATATCATAAAAATTATTACCAGAATCATCCTGAAAACAGTTACTGCCATCTGGTTATGATGCCTAAAGTGCAGAAATTTGAAAAACTATTTCAGAATTATATCAAATAGACAAACCGAAAGGAGAGGCAATTGATGGAAAAAGAGAAAAAGCAGGATATTTACAGTCTTAAAACATCTTTTCTATTGCTGGGACTATCTATTATTGTGGCTGCTATGGTCTTTGGATTCTTTTTTTATCAGACCCGTGTCAGCCGTGACTATGTTCAGGTAGTTGGTGCTGCTACGGAAGGGTTTGAATCCGATATTGTTAAATGGAACATCACTTTTGAAGAAAATACTGATCTGGTCAATATACGGGACGGTTACCGCAATATTCAGGAAAAGCGGGACCGATTAATTGCCATCTTAAAAATTCAGGGGATTACAGAAGAGGATATTAATATAAACCCCATCACCACTCAGAAACGATGGAATCGAGACGGAGAAGTGGTGGGATATGCCCTGAACCAGTTACTCTTTATTATTTCCTCTGAAGTTGAAGAGATTGAAGGTCTGGCCTTGAATCCTGATGAACTCCTGGATCAGAACATCTTTTTTCAGATTTCTTCCCTGGAATACTTCTATTCGGGAATTGATACCCTGAAAAAAAATTTACTGGCGCTAGCAACCAGGAATGCCCGGGAACGGGCTGAAATGATCTTACAGGAAAGCGGTCATCAAGCGGGTAAGATGATTTGGTCACAGGCAGGGGTCTTTCAGATTATCGAACCCTATTCTACTGAAGTCCAAAGTTACGGCATGTATAACACTTCATCCCGTAAGAAAGAAATTAAAGTTACCGTTCATGCCCAGTTTTTGGTTCAATAGCCAAAATGCATTCTTGGCATGAAAACCAATCAAGGTAGAAGTAAGGAAAATGAACAATCAAAAATACCAGGTATCTATCCAGCATGATCGGCCTATACAGTGTATGATTCATTCTGCCCTTCAAGACCTGGGAGGGCTTCATTCTATTATTCCTTCAGGTAGACGTGTCTTGATCAAACCCAATTTGGTCATTGCCAAAACAAACAATACCGGTGCCACTACCAATTCCCTGGTCATTGAAGTGTTAATTCAGGAAGTTCTCAAGACCAGTCCTGCTGATATTGCTATAGGCGAAAGCTCCACTGCTGGTGACGACACCATGAAAGCATTTCGAATTACCGGAATGGACAAAATTGCCCAAAAGTATGGGGCAAAGATTATTGATTTTAAAAAAGCTCCTCAAATAATCAAAGAAGTCCCCCAAGGAAAAGAAGTTCAGACCATAAAAATAGCTCAACCTATCTTTGAATACGATTATTTCATTAATGTTCCTGTTTTAAAAATACATGGCGAAACAACGGTAACCATCGGAATGAAAAATCTCAAGGGGTGTATTCATGACCAGGAAAAGCATCGCTTTCACCGTTTAAATCTTCACCAGTGTATTGTAGATTTAAACACAGTTATTTATCCTGATTTAACAGTGGTTGATGCTACCACCTGTGCGCTTCAATGGGAGCTAGGAGGGGATCCCGTTAGCCTGGATACCATTATCATGAGTAAAAATATTCTGGCTGCAGATATGATTGCAGCTTCACTGCTGGGTTATGGTATTGATGATGTCCGCCACCTTAAAATAGCCAGTGAATCCGGTTTAGGCCCGAAAACGATAGAAGAAATTAAAGTTTATAACCCACTGAATACTGAGATTAGAGAAAAAATTATGGAAGCCGGTCAGAAAAAAGGCCTGGAATATAAATTACGCGATTTAAAGATTATTGAAAAGGGAACCTGCAGCTCCTGCAAAGGAGCCATGGTTGCAGCTATGCGCAGACTCTCTCGGGAGGGTTATTTACCAGATTGTACCGTAGTTCTGGGACAGCTGGTCGCTGAGGAAAAAGAAATGCTAAAACAAGCGAAGAATAACGGATTTCCTATAGTAGGTGTCGGTCATTGCGGTACAAAGGTTGTAGCAGACTACTCGGCAGAAAATATCAACGGCTGTCCAGCCAGGGCTGAGCAGATCTATGGAATATTGAAGAAGCTATGTTCATAAATAAACCATCTTTTATACTTTTAAAGGAGATATAAATGGATCAACCCAGAGAGATACATGCCCATGTTTTATCAAATTATTCAGTAGGGTTAAAGATAGGTGAAAAAATAGCCATCGAGGGTGAACTGGTAAATTTATCATAAAATTATAAATCTTTTAAATATTTATTGACAGTTAAAAAAAGATTTTTAATAAAGGAGCCAAGTAGAAAATGAAAACAAAATATAATCGGGTATACCAATTCAGGATAAAATTAGAAGATATTGAACCAAGTATCTGGAGAGTCATTCAGGTTCCGGAGGCATATACCTTTTGGGATTTACATGTCGCTATCCAGGATGCTATGGGTTGGCATGATTGTCACCTTCATGAATTTTTTCTTATTAAACCATTAACAAAAGAGAAAATCAGAATTGGTATTCCACCTGAAGAATTTTTAGAAGATGAAACGATACCGGGTTGGAAAGAAATGATTGCTGATTATTTTTCCATGATATACCAAACTGCGGTTTATACCTATGATTTTGGAGATAATTGGCAGCATACCATTCTTTTAGAAAAAATACTTCCCAAGGAAGAGAAACAGGTTTATCCCAGATGTATTGATGGAAAAAGAGCCTGCCCACCCGAAGACTGTGGTTCAATTCCCGGATACGAGGATATATTACAAATATTGGATAATCCTGAAGATGAAGAGTATGAAGAAACAATCCAGTGGCTTGGAGGCCAGTACGATCCAGAATATTTTGAACCCGCTGAAGTACAATTTGATGACCCCGATGAACGTTTTAAAAGAGCCTTCGACCTTTGAGAGTAGGAGTTATCTGACTTTTGCAATTGTTATCGGGAGGCTTGTAAAATGCTTCTTTTTAAAATATTTTATTCCTGTATTATATTATATCCGTGTATTATATTAATTGTTTTTCTAATTATTTCTTTTTCAAGTAATGCAGATGCCGGGAAAATACAACTGGTTGCA
>Ga0180433_10004875_pt1 | contig 18591 bp, 19 predicted proteins | sample SS_ome_8_FD_132980 | JGI IMG/M metagenome (GOLD analysis project Ga0180433, IMG submission 132980) | Hypersaline lake sediment archaeal communities from the Salton Sea, California, USA - SS_1_D_1 metaG | ecosystem: Environmental > Aquatic > Non-marine Saline and Alkaline > Hypersaline >... | reverse complement strand
GTTGCCTTTACTCCAAGCACGCTTGCCAAAAATCTTAAACCAGTAAAAGAAGGCATCAAGTTTGTTAAAGAATGTAAAAACGCAGGGCTGGAAGTTTTGATTCTTTCTAATTTAGACTCACAAACATACGATCTTATGGCAGAACGCTATCCCAAACTGTTTGACCTGTTTGAAAAAGAAAATCATTTCATCTCTGGCCAAATGGGTCTGATCAAACCAAACCCGGAAATCTATAATGCAATTCTGCGTGAAAAAAATATCGATCCGCAAGCATGTGTATTTTTTGATGACCAAGAAGAAAATGTACTCGCAGCACAGGCGCTTGGCATCAATGCAATCCAGTGTCCAAAAAAGGGATCCAAGCCAGATATCGACCACCTACGCGAGCAACTAGCAATGCTTCTTGCACAGCAAGATCAAGGTATGGAACAAGAAAATCCAGAAGCAGTACGAGTATAAAAAAAGTCCGCAGCCTTTTTTAGAAACTGCGGACTTTTTGTTTTTTTTTGAAACAAATCGCGTTTACAACTCGCCTTCTGTTTCTAAATATTTGTCGTTGTAATACCAACCAGTAGCATCATCTTCTTCGTCAATTCCAAACCACGAGTGTTTACCTTGCAAGCCTTCCTGACCATCAAGAACTTTTTGGAATCCTTCTTCTGTCAAATGATTTCCATAGACAACTCGCTTGTTGGTGTCCCGTGCAACAACTTGCAATACACCAAGTTTTTCTACGACGTCTTCGTGGTTTTCATCAACAACACCTAAAAGGTCCATTATCGATTCATGGTTTACAATTGCTTGAACATGAACCTGATCAAGCCGATCTTGAACACTGTCAATTTTTTCACCATTTTTAAGAATCTCTTCGAGGTTGTCGTGAATCGCCTGGTTATTCTCAAGAATAGCGTCATGGTTTCTATCTACCGCTTGAAGAACTTTATGTTCTCTGTAGCCAGCAAGACCACCAAAAACGCCCATACCAAGTGATGGCAACACTTTACCGGTCACACTATAACCAGCACCTGCGCCTGCAGCAAAACCGATACCGACTCTTTTTCCGATATCCTTCAAGGTTTGCATACAGACCTTTTGTAAAAAGTTACCATTCATACCTACAGACGAAACGGCAAGCAGTGCAATAACACAAAATTTTGAAAATCGAGAGATAGTGTTCATAGAGAACTCCTCCACCTAAAATAAAACCAAATTTCAGCGAAAAACCTTCTGTATAGAATTAGACTAACAGAGACAAAAACCCCCGTCAAAAGACCTATTTTGCCCTTTTGCGCCTCAATAACAGCGGCGCAGCGGCAAAAAGCGCTAATAGGAGCAGCAGAACGAAAGATCGAATAGACCAGAGATCAGAAATGGAGCGAATATCAGCCAAATGGCGGCCGGAGAGCGTGTAGAGCAGCGAGCCTGGCAAAATCCCTAGAGAAGTGGTCCAAACGAAGGTCCAGAGGGGAATTTTGGTCAATCCGGCAAAAATATTGATCAGCAACGTGGGGGTAAATGGCAAAATTTGCATGGTCAGCAGATAATTGTGGCCGTAGGCATCGATATCACGGTTGAATGCCTTGAGTTGGTCCTGGTAGCGATTTTGTACAAATGAGCCCAAAAAATACCGAAAGGTCACAAAAGAAATAACCGCACCCACTGTTGCCCCGATGTTGGCATACACCAAACCAGAAAAAACACCAAAAAAGTACCCTGCCGCAACGGTTAAAAGTACAGTGATTGGAATACCCAGCAGAGCAGCAACAACAAAAAGTAACAAATACATACCGACTGAATACAAATAATGGTGTTCAACTAATTGCTGCAGATAGATTCTATGTTCCTGAATTTGCTCAAGGGTTATAAAATTTCCTGCAAATACCAGATGCAACAACACCACCCCCACAAACAACAACAGACCAATGACAAATCTTTTTTTCATGACAAAAACCTTAAACTTCTAAACTAGGGCCTTTTTTGTGTCGCGCTGCTCGGTACCAACGGATTAAAAATGGTGTCGATGCAAGTAAAATGAGTAAAAACGCAGAAAATAAAACGCGAGCAGAAAGTACCTCTCCAATAGAATTGATACGCATCAACTGACGCCCGGCAAACGAAAAAGTCAACGTACCGGGAATAATACCAACGGCCGTTGTCCAAATAAATGTCCACAAAGAGACGTGCGCAAGACCAGCTAACACGTTTGGAATAAAGAGTGGAACCACCATTGCCACATGCAGCAACAAAAGATAACTGTACCCATACCGTCTAAACTCTTTGTTAAACGCTTTGAGCCGATCTTTATACCGTTCCTGAAACACTTTACCAAATAGATCTCGAATTAATAAAAATGAAATCGTTGCACCAATCGTTGCGCCAAAAATTGAGTACACCATTCCGGGAATTGTACCAAAGAAAAAACCACCAACCATATTTAAAATAATAGAAACCGGTAAAGACAGTGCAGTACCCACAATATAAATGCCAATAAATCCGGCAACAAAACTCCAGTACTGTCGTGCAATTAAACTTTGCAACCATGCTCTGTTTGCACGAACAGATCCAAACGAAATGTATTTTCCAACACCGGCAAGATGCAACAAAAGTATAACTCCGAGCAACGCTAAACCGATGAGTAATCTTTTTTTGTGTGCTGGTTTCATGGTCGCCCCCCTTCTCGTATTTTTTTGACAACAATAGGAATGAGTGTCAACAAAATCAACAACGCCAACGCAAACACAACACCGGGTGAAAACAGATCACCTAAAGAACTGATTTCTGTCAGACGAGATCCAGCAAACGTGTAGACAATCGCCAGAGGAATAAACCCAACCGCGGTGGTCCAGGCAATAGTGCGTAGCCGTACGTTAGCAAGTGCCGCGAGCACATTAATAACACCGTATGGCACCATAGTAGAAAAATGCAAAATCAATAAATAAAATGGACCGTACGATTTTATATTTTTTTCAAAATTCTGCAGATGTTTGCCGTATTTTTCTTTTAACGTATCACTAACACCACGCCGCAGCACCAAAAACCCAATTGATGCACCAAGCGTTGCGCCCGCAACCGCAAACACAGAACCACGCAGCGTCCCAAACAAAAAACCACCCAACAGAGTGAGTGGTCCGGTAGCAGGAATAGAAAGTCCAATGATTGCGGTAAAAACCGTAAGATATAAAATAACAGCCAAAAAATAATTGCCAGCAGTCCATTGTGTTAAAAAACTGCTTTGAGCCTGCAGATACTCCAAACTCACAAACCGTCCAAGGTCAAAATACCAAATGGCACCAAAAACAAAAACTAAACAACCCAAAATGATAAGCCAAAAAAACTGATTACGCTTCATACCACCCCTTTATCCCCTAGCATCAAAAAAATAGTCGATCTAGTTTTAAAATAGGGAATGTTGCATAGATTTAGCAATGGTTAAAAAAAATCCGCAGGGCATGAGGGCCATGCGGATAAAATTCTTTATAATTCTAGTTATCTTACTTTTCTTCTTTTGGTTGAAGGAACTTCAGAATTCTTTGTTGATTTTTTAACACTTCCTGCAGATTATTTTTCATATCACTCTGATTCTTAATCATTGTTTTTTGATTTCCGAGCACGCCTGATTCGAGTTGAAACTCAGTATGTTCCCATTCGGCCCGATTAAGCAGTTTAGCGAAATCCGGCTTCCCCTCTATCAATTCTTTAACCTTGCTCACTTTTTGGCCAGTTCGATCGACCTGAGTTTGCACATTTGTCACTTTGTTATTAACTTCTGTTGCGGTGACTTGAATATTTTCTAAATCATCCTGCATTTCGTCCTGTCCATCAAGAAGTTCTTGTGCTGCATCTTTTGCGCCAAAAAGAGCCCTATAAACTCCCCTGCAAAAACCAACTCCTCCTCCAACAGCTGCATACCAACCAAGTGTTCTGGGATTAAAGTCATACCATCTATCAACAAAATTCTTTTTGACTAAAAAGTGTCCTCCATAACCGAGCCCACCGATAACGGCTCCTCCTCCAGTGTTTATTCCAACTGTTACCGTAGCATTTACACCCTTTTTTATAAGCGGCTTGACACCTCTTTCCATCACAGCATCTACGACACCGTCAACAACCGTTCCACTACCATCAGCGGAAGCAAATAAATTAAAAGAAAAGATAAGCCCCACAGAGAAAAATAAAGATGCAATCTTTTTTACCATAAAAGCCCCCTGTAAAAATAGTTTTGTAGACGATGTTTTCACAGAGAATAGATGAAAAAAAAATGCAAAGCAAGGTTATACACAAAAATGTTTTTTAGAGCTTTATGTCACGCATCATTTGCAAAAAAGAATCGACTTCTTGTGGCGTGTTATAAAACATAAAACTTGCACGGACAGAAGAGATGACACCAAGTTTTTTTGCAAGCGGTTGTGCGCAATGGTGTCCAGCCCTGGTGCACAAACCAAAATTACTTAAATACGCTGCAACATCGTGCGAGTGCATACCATCAACAACAAACGTAACTAAATGCCCGGATGTTTTTAATTCTTGTATTGGTCCCAACATTTTTACGTTTTCCATTGTGCTCAGTCCATCAATTGTTTGTGCGGTCAGTTGCGCCTCGTGCTTTTGCGCTTTTTCAAAATCAATATGCTCGTTGTAGTAATCGATTGCGGCACCAAGACCAATCACTTGCGCAATGGCAGGCGTGCCGGATTCAAATTTGTACGGTGCAAATTGCCACGATGCTTTATCGTAATCAACCTCAAAGACCATGCCACCACCAAAATGATACGGTGGCACTTCATCATGCAACGCTTTTTTTATGTAGAGCACACCAACACCGGTTGGCGCCAACATTTTGTGCCCAGAAAATGCAAGAAAATCACAATCGAGTTTTTGCACATCAAGTTTTTGGTGTGGAGATGTTTGCGCCGCATCAACAACAATTTTTGCACCAACAGCATGCGTTTTTTGTGCAAGCAGTGCAACATCAACATGCGTACCCAAAACATTTGATGCATGTGTAACAGCAACAAGTTTTGTTTTTTGTGTAATCAGTTGATCGATGTTAGAAAGATCCAACAAACCGTCATGAGTAATCGGAATAAATTTGAGCGTTGCGCCATTTTTTTTTGCTACCTGCTGCCACGGTATTAAATTTGCATGATGCTCCATCTGCGTTAGTAAAATCTCATCACCTGAGCCGATATATTTTTGTCCCCAGGTTGCTGCAACAAAGTTTAAACTTTCTGTGGTACCGCGCGTAAAAATTATTTCTGATGGATCTGCTGCACCAATAAACTGCGCAACTTTTTTTCTGGCATCTTCAAACATGGTGGTTGCTTGTTCACTAAATGCGTGCACGCTGCGATGAATGTTTGAGTTGTAACGCGAATAAAATTCCGAAATTTTTTCAATCACTTGGCGTGGGCGTTGACTTGTTGCGGCACTATCAAAATAGATCAGCGGGTACCCATTAATTTTTTCTTGTAAAATCGGAAAATCTTTACGCAACTCTTTCATACCATCTCCTGTAACGTTTCAGAAAAAAATCGGAACACTGTCCAAAACAGGTGCTGTTTTGATTTTTAGCATCGCCCCCTGCAAAAGGCAAGGCAAAAAATGCTTCTAACAACAAACGCGTTGCTTCTTTTTTTGTAAGTCCTCTGGAACGCAGATACAACAACTGTTGTTCATCAAGTTGTCCAACTGCACTGCCATGCGTACAGCGCACCTGCTTGTTGTGCACCTCAAGGCAAGGAGAAGATTCTATTTTTGCATCGGTTGACAGTGGTATTGTTTTATTTTTTTGAGTTGCGGTGCAGTGTTGCGCGTTTTTTTCTACAAAAACATTTCCGTGATGAATAAGCTGCGCGTTGTCAGTCACAAGACCACGCAACTGCATATCTGTATGCGAATGAGGGGCAACATGATTTTGTTTTGTGTGTAACGAAACGTTTTTATTTCCGTCAAGCAGATAAAAACTCTGCACGTTTGCTTTGGAATGTTTGCCCATGCAGTTGAGTTCAATCTTTTTGGTACCAGGTTTTGTAATGAGTGAAAAAAAATTCAAACGACTGTTTGCGCCAAGAAAAAAAATCAGTTCGTCTACGCGGTCATGCTCATACAGTGTTATACAAGAATCAGGTTGTACTACAACGATTAGTTTTTTTCGCTGTGGTACAACCTGATTTAAAAAAATCGATTCGTTTTTCAGGTGTGTGGTTATTGAAATTATGTCTGTTTTTTTAGCCAATGGGATCTTCCAACTCTAAGGCAATTAATCGGTTGATTTCAACTGCGTACTCCATTGGCAACTCTTTTACAAACGTATCAAGAAAACCTGTTACCAACAACGCCCGTGCTTTGGACCTGCTTAACCCACGCGATTGCAGGTAAAACATCTGTTGCTCATCCAAAGAACTTACCGATGCCTCATGCCCAACATCTGCCGTTTTTCCGCTCACTTTTATTTTCGGTTTTGCATCCGCAATACTTTCTTGGCCAAGCAACAACGCATCGCACTGCACGTTTGCTTTTGCACCGACTGCAGTTTTTGTAACGTTTATTAAACCACGATACGTTGCACGACCGCCATCTTTGCAAATTGTTTTAGAAACAACCTGTGATGTTGTTTCTGGTGCAGCATGAATAATTTTTCCACCAGAATCTTGGTGTTGGTTTTTTCCTGCAACCGCAACCGAAATTAATTGTCCTTTTGCTTTTTTTCCCTGCAACACAATGCATGGATATTTCATCGTTGCTTTGGAACCAAAATTTCCATCAACCCAAGAGACGGTCGCATCTTTGTGTGCAACGGCACGTTTTGTAACCAAGTTATAAATATCGGATGACCAATTTTGAATTGTTGTGTACTGAATGTTTGCACCAGGTAACGCGATTAGTTCAACAACCGCACTGTGCAAAGAATTTTGGTTGTACTGTGGCGCACTACATCCTTCAACGTAATGCACAGAACTTCCTGGCGCTGCAATAATAAGTGTGCGTTCAAACTGACCCATTGCCGGCGTGTTCATGACAAAATATGCTTGCAGTGGAAGTTCAACAGAAACACCTTCTGGTACAAATAAAAAACTACCGCCAGACCACAGCGCAGAATTTAATGCAGCAAATTTATTATCATCTGGTGGAACAACAGTCGAAAAATAATTTTTAAAAAGTTTTTCGTGCTCACGCAAACCGGTTGAACTATCGGTAAAAATAACTCCTTTTTGTTCCCACTCTTTTTTTAAATTTTTGTACACCACTTCAGATTCATACTGCGCGCCAACACCTGCTAAAAATTTCCGCTCTGCTTGCGGTACACCAAGTGACTCAAATTTTTGTTTTATATTTTCTGGGACATCATCCCATGAGCTCCAGATTTTTTCTGCCGGTTTTACGTAACACACAATGTTATATGGATCTAAAGAAGAAAGATCAACACCCCAGATTGGCATTGGCATACGTTCAAAAAGTGCGAGCGATTTGAGTCGGAAATCTGTCATCCACCCTGGTTCGTTTTTTTGCTCAGAAAGATTGGTAATAATTTTTTTAGATAAACGACTCATACCCACCTTGTTGTATTTTTTGCAAAGCTGTTGCGGGACCAGAGTAATTAATTGAACCGTTAGAAAAAATGTGAACCAGATCGGGTTGTACTTGGTTGGCAAATTGTTGGTTATGAGAGATAAACAAAAAAGAAGCTTGTGGATGTTCTTTTTTAAACTTCCCGATACCGTTGACAAAAAGTTCTAACGCATCAAAATCAAGACCCGAATCAATTTCGTCAAGAATCGCAATCTTTGGCTGTAGAACAAACAACTGCAAAAGTTCTAGTCGTTTTTTTTCACCACCAGAAAATCCACTGTTAACATCCCGAAACGCAAATGTGGTATCGATATTGAGTAACTCCATTTTTTTATAAAGTAAATCTCGAAACTGTTGTGCGCCAATAACCGTTGCGAATCGTGCGTTGTACGCCTCGCGCAAAAAAGAAAAAACAGTTAATCCTGGAATTTCGCACGGATGTTGAAACGCAAGAAATAGTCCGGCACGTGCACGTTCATCTGGTGATACCTTTGCAATAGTTTTTCCTGCAAAAAAAATCGATCCAGAAATAATTGTGCAGCTCGGATCACCTGCTACAGCACGAGCAAACGTTGTTTTACCAGAGCCGTTGGAGCCCATCAGTAGATGGGTAGAACCTGGCGCAACAGAAAGAGAAATGTTTTGTAAAATCTTTTTGTCAGTAATAGAGACGGTAAGATTTTTTATTGTAAGTAAGGTATTCATAGAGTTTTAGAGTACGTGATTTTTTAAAAAAGAGAAAATGGTGGGGTTACAAAACAACGCGTGCAAGTTCTTGCAAAGAGATAAGACCGTTTTTGACTTTATGCAGACCATCATCGAGCAAACTGGTCATGCCATCTTTTTGTGCTTGTGTACGAATGTCATCAAACACTGGACGGTGCACAACCAACGAACGCAAATCGCTCGTCATAGTCAACAACTCAAAAATTCCAACGCGCCCTTTGTACCCGAGCCCAAAACAGGAATCGCATCCTTTGCCGGTGTACAGTTTTTGCACGGACGTACCAAATTGAGAAAGAAGATCTTTTTCTTGTTGTGTTGGCGCAACTTCTGTTCGACAATCGTCACAAATTTTGCGCGCAAGACGTTGCGCAAGCACACCGGTTAGTGCAGCGTTAATTAAAAATGGTTCAATCCCCATATCCATCAAACGCATGAGTGCACCCGGTGCATCGTTTGTGTGCAGTGTGCTAAACACAGAGTGACCAGTCAGCGCAGCTTCGATCGCTGTTTGTGCAGTTTCGCGATCTCTAATTTCTCCAACCATGGCAACATCAGGGTCTTGACGCAGAACCGAACGAATTCCTTTGCCAAATGTAAAGCCGGCATCGGGATGAATTTGTCCTTGCGTGATGCCGTCAAGATTGTACTCAACTGGATCTTCTAACGTGATAATATTTTTTTCTGGTGTGTTTAGACAAGAAAGCGCAGCGTACAACGTGGTTGTTTTTCCTGAACCGGTTGGTCCGGTTACTAAAAAAAATCCACTTGATTTTTGCACAAGATCATTGAACGTTTTAAACATTGTTTCGGAAAAACCGAGCGAATCGAGGTTGATCATATTTTTTGAACGATCCAAAATACGAACAACAACTTTTTCTCCATTAATTGATGGGAATGTAGAAACACGCAGATCAATTTCATTTCCATCAACCGCCGCTCTGAATTTTCCATCCTGTGGAATTCGTTTTTCTGCAATGTTTATGTTTGCAAGAATTTTAAATCGAGAAATAACCTGCAACATTAGTGGCTTTGGTATCATCACTTTGTCAAACAGAACACCATCGACACGATACCTCACACGAGCACCTGAAGATGTTGATTCAACATGAATGTCTGAAGCACTGCGAACAATTGCGTCGCGAACTAAGGCGTCAACAACTTCAATGACCGATGCTTCATCACGATTTGCCATAGTTAGTCCAAAAGCTTTTCGGCAATAGCCTCTATTTCATCTTCAACATCATGCTCTAGCCGTCGCTCTTGACGTAAATCCACATCTTCTTGAACCTCGGAGGGTGAAAGATCATAGAATTCTTTGACTGCATCGCAGATATCGCGCTTAAGACCAACCATCAGATTGACGTCGTAAGAAACAAAATCTCGAACAGAACTTTCCAGTCCAGATTCGTCTGGGTTGCTTGCAATGACAATCAACATGTTTTGATCAACTTCAAGCGGAATAATTCCACTGCGCAATAAAAAACCTTTTGGAAATTTTGTGATGAGATTGTGATCAAAAAAATAACCGACCACGTCAAATGATGGGACTCGATAGTACTCACTCAACGCTTTGAGCAAGTCGGACTCCTCAACCAGTCCTTCTTCTAGCAAAAAATCATCAAATGTTTCTTTGACACTGTCTTTAAACATTTCTTGCATCGATTGCGCTTCGTCAGACGCAATGACTTTATTTTTGACAAGAATTTTTGCGAGACCCTGCGTGAAAGCCTCTTTGTTTTCCATGAGGAGTCCTTTTTAACACGTTTAACCGACCTTAAACCCTATAAAAAATCCTATTGCCGAACTTATAACAATTGGCAAGTTTGCAGTAAGCCATGCCCAATATTCGCTCCAAATTGTTCCACCAGGTGCAACCTGTATTGGCTGAAGCGATTTTATCTTCTCCCAATTGATTGCAATGGTTACAAATTCAAAATGTTGCAGAAGAAACAACCCAGCAATGGTCAATAACACAATGCCGAATAATTTTCCGTACTTTTTAAAAAGAAACCCGGCCAAAAACCCAATGCCAAAGTAAAGCATAATGTGGCCAAGTGCGCTTGGAGTTAAGTTAATTTTTTTAAGTAGACCATCAAGGCGCAATTTATAGACAAGTGTTTCGAACCATCCTTGAGCAACCGGCGCTGCAGTATCTGCAACAGGAATAACCGGAATAGCAGCTTCTGTAACGGGAACTACCGTTTCAGCCACTGTTTCGGCAACCATATTTTCCATATCTTCTCCTTTTCATATCAGAAGGAAAAACAGTAAGCACTCTTTCTGTTTGACAGTATAGCTATAGACAAAAAAAATACGCAAGCAAATCTGAGAAAGTCTTACAAAAAAAAGAGGTACCGCGTGGGTACCTCTTCGAAATTCTTTTTGCCACTCTCCAAAAAAAGAGTTACAAAAGACTCTTACTTAACCATGCCCTTGAGAGCTTTACCTGGCTTGAATTTTGGAACCTTTTTAGCAGGAATTTCCATCTTCTTACCAGTAGCAGGATTGACACCAATTCGTTTTTTGCGCTTCATGACCATGAATGTTCCAAACCCAGTCAGAACGACAGTCTTACCTTGCTTAAGCGAATTGCTAACAGCGCTGATGAACCCCTCCAGGCAGTCCTTACAAGTGGCCTTAGGAAGCTTTGTAAGCTTCGCCATCTGTTCAACTAACTTAGCTTTATTCATACAAAAAATCCTTTAAGCTGTAACGTCTGCTTCTGAGCCGAACAAAACTAGTACTAAGAGGTAACCTATTCATTCGGAGGGTTTTGTCAAGTTTCCTGTGAAAAAAAAGGAAAAAACAAAGAAGGGTAAATTTGAATTGCCCTATTAGATACGAAGTAAAATTATTTTTTCTTAAAGTTTTTCTTAAGGGGTTCGATTCTGCGCTTTTTTGCCTTTGAGGCCCGCCCTACTTCGCCAAGGCTTCGAAGGACACCATACTTCGCCACAAGCATTTTTTTTTTGAAAATCAAATTCCTTTGAAAAGATGGCGGTGCCATACGAAGCTCGGAACGAGCGAAGTATGGTGCCGGGAGCCGGACTCGAACCGGCACAGGTATAATACCCGAAGGATTTTAAGTCCTTTGCGTCTACCTATTCCGCCATCCCGGCAAAATAAACGATCCGTCTTCGCTTTCAGCTTCGCCGGACTGCGGCTTCGCCTTGAAAAAGGTTGGCCTGCCGGGCGTAGCTCATAGAGCGAAGCCTGGAGGCGGCACCCGGATTCGAACCGGGGGTCAGGGTTTTGCAGACCCATGCCTTACCACTTGGCTATGCCGCCTAAAAATTTCAAATCAGTCCGCGCGACTCTAATTTTTCTTTTAGCTGTTGTGCCGTTAACACAAATTCTTCTGTCTGCGCGGGAGTTTTCAATTTATTTTTCAGATACGCGCTTTCAGCTTTGCCAACAACCGGGTAACCCAGTTGCAACCATTCTGCTACGCCACCTTCATACGCAAAAACATTTGTAAATCCAAGATCTGCTAACTTTTTACGTGCAAACCCACTGGTGGAACACATGTAGTTGTTACAATACAAAATGATTTCTGCATTTTTGTCGATATTGTTTTGAGCATACTGTGCAATATCAGCAAATGGAACCCAAACCGAACCTGGAATATGGCAGTCATCATGATGTTTTTTATTCAAAACACTGATCAAAGCAAAATCTTTTTCTTTCGGTTCCGCATTTTTTTGATCAGTCTCCCAACACGCAGGTAAAACCGCGATCACAAACAAAGAAAAAATGAGAGAAAAAAAGCGTTTTGTTCTTACCATTTCTTTCCTGTTTTAAAATGAGCCATTTGCCCTTCTAATGTAGCATAAACCGCCCAAGATTCAACAAACTCATGTAACTCGTTGTAAAAACCTTTTCCAACGAACACGTGCCCAAAAATCAGCGGGGCCTTTGATGAGATCCCAAATCCACCAAGCTTCATCACTATCTATCGACCATATTCTGTATTTTATTCTGCCATGAATCAGGCGACGATCTATTGGTCCAAACACACGAGAATCTTTGCTGCCAAGTCTGTTGTCCCCCATAACCCAATACTGGTTTGGACCAAGAACAACATCAAACTCATCGCCACCACTCCAGTAACTTTCTCCTGCTTCGTACTCCTGCTTGACTGCTGCCCGTATTGGAGTTCCCGGAAACAAAACACCCGGTTCAGTTTCTTCTATGACTACACGTTCTTTTTTTATTCGATACAACGGTTGATTTTCGAGTGGCTGATGCGGGTCAAATGATTTTGGAACAATCAGATCCCACACACGACGAGCTTTTCCGTTTTGCAGATAGGTAGAAACTTCTTCCGGATCAACCGTCCAGACTTTTATGAGAGGATATGGATTGGTGTATGCATGCTCATCCAATTTTTTTCCGTTACGATACACAACAGGCTTACCATCTTCTATGGTTCCTTTCATGTGATCACCAGGAACACCGATAACTCGTTTTGTCCAATTAGAAGGACCCCACACATAATCTTGGAACAATCGAACAAGTCCATTTTCTGAATATTCAAATGTTGGATCGTTAAAGGCAATAACTTCGCTTCTTTTTATTTCAGTAAAATACGGCGTTAACTTGTCTGCAAAAAAACGTTCGCCAACCAACATGGTTGCCTCCATGGAACCAGAAGGCACCTGATACAAGCCAAAGAAAAAAGTACGAATCAGAAACACAACAAAAAAAAGTATTGCTATTTCTGCTACACTCGATAAAAAACTTGAACGATTGTTATCGGCCATACAAAACCTTTTTTAGAAAAAATAGTTTTATTTTTTTACGAAACTTTGCGAGGGAATCTACTCCAACGAAGTCGTCTCCAAAAATCAATCGGATGCAAAAGCAGGTCAACAATCAACCAGGAGTGTCTTGTATCGAGAGACAATACGCAATACATAATTCTGCTATGAATCAAGCGCCCTTTTATTGGACCAAACCATCGCGAGTCGGTACTTCCTCGTCGATTATCACCCATAACCCAATATTGATCTTGACCAAGTTCTACATAAAACTCATCGCTTCCAGTCCAATAACTGTCTCCTTTTTGGACCCGAGGAAACTCGCTTGATGGATAACGTGGCGTCCCTGGCCAATCCAACATCGGCTCACCGCCCTTGAATTTCATGACTCGAGATTTTTTCATTCGATAAAAAACCTGTTTTTCATATGGAAGATCAGGATCAAACGATCTGCTTTCATATAGTTTTTCGGTACCTGCGCGTCTAGACCGAAGCGCAATTTCTCGTTGGTCAATTGTCCAAACATTGATAAGCGGATATTTGTTCAAATATGGTTCATCAAGTTTTTTTCCATTTACGTAGATCTCTGGTTTTCCGTTTTCGATTTTTCCTTCAACCGTATCACCGGGGATACCGATTACCCGTTTTGTCCAGTTGGTTGGACCCCAGACATATTCTTGGAACAATTGCATGAGTTTATTTTCTGAATAATTGTATAAAGGATCATCGAATGCAATAATCTCACCTCGCCCTACTTTAGAAAACCATGGTGTCAATTTATCGGCAAAAAATCGTTCGCCAACAAGCATTGTGGTTTCCATGGAACCGGTCGGCACCTGAAACAGACCAAAACCAAAGGTTCTGATTAAATAAACAATTAAAAGCAAAATGGCTATTTCTTTGACGTTTGCCCAGAAGCCCGCCTTCTTTTTTTTAGCAAGAACCTTCGACATCCAGTATCCTTTTTACTACACGATTACACTGATGATCCATGAAAAATAAATTTTATCATAACAGATTTATGTACAACTGTCTGACGTTAATCTTCAATCGCAATTTCACCACCGACAAGTCTTTGGTAGTATTCAGATTTTTTCTCAAGTTCGTCGCGGCTATAAAAGATAAGATCTTTGTCTTGAGCTAGTAACGATAAATCTAAAATGCCAACTGCTTTTTCGAGTGTGTTCAATCTGTGTGCAATAACAAACGTAACTGCATCTTTTGCAAGTTCATCTATCATGTCGGTAATTGCTTGTTCGCTCACTTCGTCCAAACTACTCGTCGGTTCATCAATTAAAATTAAAAATGGTTTGAAATAGTTTGTACGCAGATACAACGATGCAAAGTTTAAACGTTGTCGCTGGCCAACAGAAAGGTTTAGTCCGCCTTCACCAACTTCGGAATCGAGGCCCTCTTTTTCATTAAAGATTTTCCAAACCCCAACACGGTTGAGTAGATTAATCAGCTCTTGATCCGAAAACAGTTCACGGTCTTTTGGCAAACCAAGCAGCAGAGCATCTCGAACCGTCCCACTTAAACTACTTGCTGTCTGCCCTTGCACCGCAACAAGGCGTTTACGTGTTCCGTCATTTACATGGTACATGGAGATGCCATTAATTTTTACACTTCCTGTTGACGGACGCAACTGTCCACCTAACACAGAAATAAGTGTTGTTTTACCAACACCTGATGGACCAATAATTCCATACAGTTTATTTTTTTGATCGATAGGAACAACTAAATCGAGATTATGCTCTTCAAAAATTTGTGCTTTTTTTGTATAGGCAAAATTCAGATCATTCGCTTGAACCGAAATAGTTTCAACGTCTGATACATCTTTCTCTGGAGCCTCATCTGTAAGCACAGGAAATGTTTGTTGCCCAAACCCTCGAATAAATTCAAAAAGATCTTTGACCCGAATAATACTGCGCATAACTTTTTGACTTTTGTTTCCGATGCGCATGACTCGAAAGCTGCCGTGTATGTAGGTTGCCAAAAAACCAGCACCAACAGTTGCAGAAATTACACCTGATTTTATCATCGATAAAATGTACAGCCCAAGCACACTTACACTCACACCATACGCAATTCGAGTGAAAAACATTGCGGTACCAAAAGAAATCCAATGTGTTGCAAGAATTGCACCTGCAAATCTGTTTTTATCTTGTATCGCACGGTGCAGTTCATCAGAAGCAAATGAAGAACGCACCAACTCAATACGCACCAAACTTTCCATGCTAATCGATTTCATTTTGTCATCTGCTTTGATAAGCCGACTCTCAAACGAAAGTGCATTGAATAAAATGGTACCAACATTAAAAAAAGAAATAGAAAGTAAAAAGGCAAGAGAGATTAATCCAACCGTCATGTTTAGAGTAAACAAAGAATAGATAACAGTTACGATACCGATAATGATCGCAAGCAATTCATACGTAAAATCATTCAGTAAATCTTCATACGCATGTGCACCACGTTCTATTTTTGCAAACAGTTTCCCACTTGTTCGCATCGTATGATAAATTGGATCGACTGCCAAAAAAAACTTATAAGCACTGTAGTGCAATCCATACGAAATACGCGCTTGCTCAATATCAAAAAGCCAGATTGTGATATATCGCCAACCCTCGATCACTGTCCACGCAAGCACGAGCCAACCAAAAGAAGAAGCCGCTCCCCTTTCTATTGCATACGTTACGTACAACGGAACTCGCGTAATAAAAAAAGTTGCCGCAATTCGACCTGATAAAATAAGTATCCAACGGAACCATCGCTTGAGTGGTATTGCCCACCACGATTTATTAAAATCCACAAGAGGAAACGTAAGTGTATGCTGCAAACCAGTAAAGCGCATACCAAGAAGAAAATATTTTTCGGCAAGACGAGATAAAAACATTGTACCCCTACATTTGTTTTAAAAAAAACGTTCATTTATACGATGTTACCAGACTTGGCACCAAATTGTCTATTGGTTCAGGCTTATGCAAGAAACTTTAGCGGATTGACCTGTTTGCCAAATGCATGAACCTCAAAATGTAGGTGGGATGGATCTCGACCCCGCGATCTCCAGACAAGACCGGTTCGACCAACTTTTCCGATAAGCTGCCCCCCCTTTATTTTTTGGCCAACTTTTACAAGAATTCTATCTAGATGTGCATAGCGCGTTCTGTATTTTCTGTTGTGTGTTACAACAATTGTATTTCCGTACCCTTTTGAATATCGCGCCTCAGTAACGATGCCGGATGATGCAGCAGTTACTTTTGTCCCCCGCATTGCAGCCATATCAAGACCATAATGAAATCCCCACGAACCGTTTGGTTTTTTACGTGGACCAAACAACGAGCTCATCCAAAAATGTGAACGATTAATTGGCCACGAAAGATTAATATCTTTTGGACCACTTGCAACTGATCGCGTACGCGGACCGCGATACGACGCAACTTTTTTATTTCTTTTTTTTCTTGCTGGTTGCCTTTTCCCTTTCGATACGCCCTTCGGGCTACTCACGCCGTCGCCAAGGCTATGACGCGCAGGCAGGACTCCGTTTTTCACAATTTTCTTACGTGGCTTTTCTTTAGAAAGCATGTACTGCGTGTAGTCACACCAATTATCTCTTTGCACCTGGTAATACAAGGATTGAGAATTATTTTTTTTGAAAAAATCAGCTGCCGCTTCGCGTAAATAATCGGGATCGCGATTAATTAGCAAAAGAGAATCATCTTCCTGTTCATCAAAAATATCATCAGAAGAAAAAACATGAGCTCCTTCAGGAAACTCAAATGCATAAAACCCAAGTCCTACGCATTCAACCTCTTTTTTTTTTTCTACTGTTTTTTCATTCAGTTGCGCCGCTGCAAGAATATCCAGTTTCTCTTTTGTTTTATTGTAATCGTGCAGGACTTTGTTTACTGCAAGCATGTACGTACGATAATCATTTTGCAGTTCAACAAGATTGTCCGATTGTTTTTTGAAAAAACGGTATTCAAAAAGAAGAAGCCCTGTTACAAAACAGAGAAAAACAGAAAGCAAAAGAAAAATAAGTTTTGATCGATCAAAAACACGCTTAATAGTTACCCCTCACCTTACATCTTTTTTACAGCAACTTTGTGTTAGATGACTTCTAGTTTATCAGCTAACACCCATCCAGCCAAACCATTCACTCGCACCTTGCACCATTTTTGCCGCTGTTGCACAATTTTCACTTCATCTGCAAGGCCAACCTTTCCAACAGCCGGATAGTTTTCATCAGGCCCGGTAAACAATTGTGTAGAACCGGAAGTAATAAGTGCGGGAGGATAACGATACACCCTATATTTTGCAAATGTTCCAAAACCAAAAACGAGACAGATCGGCAACAATGCAGAAAAAACAATCCACCGATATCTTTTTAAAAGAAATAGCAATCCAAAAAGAAAAAGCCACGCACAAAGAAAAATAAATTGAAATCCAAATAAAGAAAATGTCGACAAAAACCTGTCAAGCAATTGTTGCGTAGAATGTGCTTTTGGAGCACGTCCTAAAATAGCATCTACTGCTGCAATATGTTTATTCACATCAATCAATTCTTTTTTGGAAGCATTTTTTTTCGCACGCTTCCAGCAAACAAGAGCATCAACATATTGCTTGAGTTTGAACGAACAGTTTCCCATGTTTGACCACGTTGCCGGCCCTTTGCGCTCAATCGATTTGTACAACTCAAGCGCCTGCTCATACTCACCATTTTGGTAACAACGATTTGCTTGTAAAAATGTTTCTTCTATGTCTCGCGCAAAACAAGAACACGAAAAAACAAAGCAGAAAAATAGTAAAAAATTCTTCATATGATTTCTTCCAATATTGTAATCCACTTGTCTGCTCGTTCAAACAGCTCAGTTTCTGTGTCTGCTCCCTCTACGGTATAAAAAACAAATGCAGACACGTCTGCAAAAAAACGATCCCACTCTTTTAATTTTTCTTCCGAAAGACCACCCGTTTGTAAAACTTGTTTTGTCATTTGCTCAGAAACCGCTGCTTCTTTTACCGAACAACGGATCGCGAACAGTTCAATAAACAATCTGTACAACGCAGGAAAATCTTTTTTCTTTTTTGCAATCTTTAGTTTTTTATGCGCAACAGTAAATGCGCTACGCCATTTTGTTTGCGGCTCTTTCCACAAAACATATCGACGGAAAAATTTTCTCAAATACTCTGATAGCCAAATGCCAACCGGTGCAAACACAAGCAACATAAACAACCACCACGGCATTTTACGTTCTGGGATTGCCTTCCAATTTCCATACAGATTTAGTTTTAGTTGTGTTTCTCCTACCGTTGTATCAGTATCAATCGACGTAGAAAGCGAAGCATCATCAACAGATGGTGGCACAAATGTTTTTGCAGTTTTTTGTGGTAATACTCGCACCATCAATGCAGATGTTTTTAATGTTTTGTAAGAAGCAGAATAAATATCATAAAACGTAAATGTTTGTTCTGGAATTTCCCACTCGCCCGCTTCCATACCTTGGATAATATGTTCACACAAGCGTTTACCAACACCATC
>Ga0180433_10004874_pt1 | contig 18591 bp, 14 predicted proteins | sample SS_ome_8_FD_132980 | JGI IMG/M metagenome (GOLD analysis project Ga0180433, IMG submission 132980) | Hypersaline lake sediment archaeal communities from the Salton Sea, California, USA - SS_1_D_1 metaG | ecosystem: Environmental > Aquatic > Non-marine Saline and Alkaline > Hypersaline >... | reverse complement strand
GAACGCGTTGCCCACGTCCACCTGCGTGAAATCGACGAATTCCATCTGTCTGGTCTCCAGGTTCCCCGAGCCCCTCACCGCGCCAGGGCAGCACCCGGCAATAGACACAAGGAGGGCCGCCACCAGGGCAAGCGCAACGAGGCGGGCTATCGCCTTTGGGGTCATGGTGTTTCGTCTCCTTTCACCTGCAGTACAGGGTGAGAATCGCCCGACGACATCTGTTGCACAGATGCGGTGGAGAGAAGCCGATGCTAAAGGAGATTCAACGGTCTTGTCAAGCGAGGACGAAGGCATTCAGGGGGGAGGTGCTGCCCCGGTCGAGGACTTTTCGACCGTCAAGGGAGAGGAGACCGGCCCTTCGACACGGCCGCTCTCGCCAAACAGGGTAGCCTGGAGCATCCGCTCCAGGCATGGTCAAAGCCGAATAGCCGCTCGCTCGGCGACCGGCGCCACGGGGCGGGTGGGTGGGAAGAGAAAGGTCTCGGGTGGCTGCCAACAGTCGCCCTTCGACAGGCCTGTCCTGAGCTTGTCGAAGGGCTCAGGGCGAACGGGAATCGGGGGTTCCATGGTGTGTTCACGTAGGGGCGTTCAATTGAACGCCCCTACAGCGCCCTGCCGCCACCCTGTCATTCTGAGGAGTCCTTCGGTTAACTCAGGATGGATTCCGCGACGAAGAATCTACCCCCACCGGGATTCTTCGCCTCCTCTTCGCTTCGCTCAGAGTTTCGGCTCAGAATGACAATTGCCAGGCCCGTCGCCGCGCCTGAATCCGCGCACGGACCCGTAGTTGCCCCATTCATGGGGCCCAATGGCATTACTGGCCGTTCGTGGTGAGCCTGTCGAACCATGAACGGCACAGCGATCCGCCCTTCTACGGCCTCAGGGCGAACGATAGGCCAGGGGGAGTCCAGAGGGGTCTCCCCTCTGCCGGGGGCCTGGGGGTGCCCCCCAGAGAACCCTTCACGGGCGGGTGGGTGGGAAGAAAGCGCTGGTGAGGGCCAGACAGGGTCGCCCTTCGACAGGCTCAGGGCGAACGGAACCAACAGCCGCGGGTATCCGCCCCGCTGAACCTCACACCTCGTGGCGTTCCTGGAGGGCGCGGGTGAGGGTGACCTCGTCGGCATACTCCAGGTCGGCGCCGAAGGGCAGCCCGCGGGCAAGGCGGCTCACCCTGATGCCCAGCGGGCCAATCAGCCGCTGGATGTACATCGCCGTCGCCTCCCCCTCCAGGTTGGGGTTGGTAGCCAGGATGACCTCGGTGACCTCGCCGTCCTGCAGCCGTTCCAGCAGCTCCTTCATCTTGAGGTCGTCGGGGCCGATGCCGTCCATGGGTGAGATGACCCCATGGAGGACGTGATACAGACCTTTGTACTCCCTGGTGCGCTCCAGCGGGAGAATGTCCAGCGGCTCTTCCACAACACAGATCTTGGTGCGGTCCCGCTTCTCGCTGCGGCAGATGATGCAGGGGTCGGAGTCGGTGATGTTCTGGCAGGTGGAGCACAGGACGATTCTGTCCTTCACGGCGAGGATGGCCTCGGCCAGGGCTCGCGCCTCGTCCTCGGGCATGCGGATGAGGAAATAGGTGAGGCGCTGGGCCGTCTTGGGGCCGATGCCCGGCAGCTTGTGGAACTCATCGATGAGCCGCGACACCGGCTCGGCGGTGGGGACGAAGTCGATGTCCAAATCGAGCCTCCGGCTACGTCAGCCCGGGTATCTTCAGCCCGCCGGTGAGGGCGCCGAGGCGGCTGGCGGCCATCTCCTGCGACTTGCGCATCGCTTCATTCAGCGCGCTCAGCACCAGGTCCTCCAGCATCTCCACGTCCTCCGCATCGACCACCTCCGGCGAGATCTTGATCGATTTGACCTCCTGATTGCCGGTGACCACCACGGTCACCGCCCCACCGCCCGAGCTTGCCTCCACCGTGGTGTTCGCCAGCTCTTCCTGTGTCTTCTCCAGCTTCGCCTGGAGTTGCTGGGCCTGGCGCATCATCTGTCTGTTCATCTATCTGCCTCCTCGACAATCCTGGCTCCCATCTTGAGCGCCGCATCCACAATGTGTCCGTGAGCTTTCTGCTCCTGTTCCGGGGCCTTCCCTCTCTTCTCGGTGAGAATGCAGCGGATCTTGTAGCTCTTCCCGAAAATCTCGCTCACCTTGTTCTCGACCATGTGGCGGTACTTGGGGTCCTCGATCTTCTCCTTGTGGAACTGGAAGTAGAAACCGAGCACAATGGTGTCGTCCTCCAGGCCCACCGGCTCGCAGGCGCTTCTCAACAAGGCATCCAGGTTGCCGCTCGACCCCATGCCCTTGGTCGCCTGCACCACATCCTTCCAGCGGGCGCGCAGGTATTCCACGTCATCGTTGAACTCGGGGAGGGACACCTCGGCGAACTCCTTCTTTGTCTCCGGAGCGGGCGCGGCGGCCTCCGGGGGTGCCGCGGCAGCAGGTGCGGTCTCCTTAACGGCGGCGGGCGCGGGCGCTCTCGCTTTCCTCGGCGCCGCCCGGGCCGGCGGCGGGGGCTTCTCCTCTTCCTCCGTCAGGGCGCACTCCACCAGCGCCAGCTCAAGGGGCAGTGTGGAGAAGCCGTCGAACTCGAGGTCTACCTGGCGAAACAGCTTGAGCGCAATGGAGATCTGGCCCATGGAGGCCGCCTCGACCAGGGCCTTCATCTCCGCCAGCGCCTCCGGGCTCAGCTCGACGGCCGATGAGGCCCCCGCCTTCACCAGCAGCAGCTCCCGGAGGTACTCCACCATCTCCCGATTGAACTGCCGCAGGTCGAGGCCGTCCTGGCTGACGCTGTTGATGGTCCGCAGGCCGGCGGGCACGTCCTTGCTGAGGATATGCCGTGCCAGCTCCTGGGCGCGGACATCACCGGTGACCCCCAGCACCGACTGGACCTCTTGCATACCGATGTCGGAGCCGTAGTAGGCGACCATTTGCTCCAGCAGGTTCTCCGCATCCCGCATCGAACCGGTGGCGGTCCTGGCAATGAGCTTGAGCGATGGTTCGTCGATGCGAATGCCCTCCTGCTCGCAGACGTGCTGCAGCCTGGATACCATAGCCGCTTGAGGAATACGTCTGAAATCGAACCGCTGGCACCGCGAGAGGATGGTGGCCGGCACCTTGTGAGACTCGGTGGTCGCCAGCACGAAAATGACATGTCCCGGCGGCTCCTCCAGGGTCTTCAGCAGCGCGTTGGCCGCCGGCTCGGTGAGCATGTGGACCTCGTCGACGATGTACACCTTATACCTGGCCACGTTGGGGGCGAACCTGGCCCTCTCCCTGAGGTCGCGCACCTCATCGATGCCTCGATTGCTCGCCGCATCGACCTCTATCACATCGGTTGCCCGCCCCTCGGTGACCGCGCAGCACAGGTCGCAGGCGTTGCACGGCTCGCCGTCGCCGCCCTGGAGACAGTTCACCGCCTTGGCCAGAATGCGCCCGGTGGAGGTCTTGCCCGTTCCTCGCGGCCCGCAGAACAGGTAGGCATGCGCCACCCGCCCGGTGCGCAGGGCGTTGAACAGGGTCTTGGTGACGTGCTCCTGGCCCACGACCTCGGCCAGGGTCTGGGGACGCCACTTGCGGTAGAACACCTGGGATGTCATTGCTTTCTTCCTAAAGGCTTTCTTGCGACCCGCCCACCCATGAAGGCTTGTCTGGGGGACACCCCCAGGCCTATCCGTTCACTTCGAGCCCCTCCCGAAGCCACCCCTCCCGGGTGGGTGTTTTCCCACCCACCCACCCCGTGGCGCTCGTCGCTGGGCGAGCGCCTATTCCGCTGCGACCATATCCAGAGCAGATGCTCCGAGCTACCTCATCAGACCAAGAAGCCCCTTACTCCGTTCGCCCTGAGCCTGTCGAAGGGCAGCATGCCTCTGTGCCTTCGACACGCTTCTTCTTCCCCTCCCGGAGCCACCCCTCCCAGGTGGGTGTTTTCCCACCCAGCCACCCCGTGGCGCTCGTCACTGAGCGAGCGCCTATTCCGCTGCGACCATACCCGAAGCAGATGCTCCAGGCTACCCTTCCCAGACTGGGAAGCCCCTTACTCCGTTCGCCCTGAGCCTGTCGAAGGGCGAGCCTCCCCGCCCTCACCGGCGCTTTCTTCCCACCCGCCCGCTTCTTTTCTGTCATTCTTCGCTGCGCTCAGAATCTCGGCCGGGGCAGATTCTTCGTCGCGGAATCCATCCTGAGTTAACCGAAGGACTCCTCAGAATGACATACTTGTGGCGACCACCCACCCGCGAGGGCTCTCCGGGGGACACCCCCAGACCCCCGCCAGAGGGGCAAACCCCTCTGGACTCCCCAACCCCAACCAGCGTTCGCCGTGAATCCAATGAACTGGGCGAGTGCATTCGAACGGAGCTCACTCGGCAAACCTGAACTCTGCGCCGGGAATGGTGTTCACCCTGTCCAGGAAGCCGTCCAGGGTGTCCAGTATCTTCTGCCTGTCGTGGGGCAGCTTGCCGTCGGCTCCCCACATGTAGCGGTTCATCACGTGGTCGCTCACCACGAACTCGGAGGTCACATCCAGCGCCTCGACCAGGGCGCGCACCTCGCGGAGCAACCCCTCGGTCGATTGCATGGTGAACTCGCCCCGCTGGTACTTCTCATCAAGCGGGCTGCCCGGCGACACCCCGAAGGTGCGCATACGGATGAAATGAGGGTTCACCCCATTCAACACCGTGGCGGTCCCGCGCACGTGCTGCTCCCATCTCTCCCTCCCGCCAAGGCCGGGCATCACGTATTCCGACACTTCGAACCCGGCTTCAACCGCCTTGCGCCCTCCCGATATCATCTCGTCAGCGGTGGCCCCTTTCTGTACATACAGGAGCAGCTCGTCATCGCCGGTCTCCAGCCCGATGTGCAGACGGGTGAGCCCGGCCTCCCGGAGCATTCGCAGCTCCTCGGGGGTCTTCTTCGCCAGGGTCTTGCCCCGTGCGTAGCTGGTAACCCGCTCCACGGTGGGGAAGGTCTCATAGATGAAACGCACTATCTCCACCAGGTCAGGCGTCTTGATGATGACGCTGTTCGAGTCGGCGAGGAAGACGTGCTTCACCACGCCGTCGTTGAGCCACAGGACGCCGTTGGCCCTGGCCACCGTTCCCACGTCGTCGCCATAGCCGATCTTCCACGCATGCTGCCTGATGGTGTCGGCGACGCGGCTCATGGCGCGGATATCCTCCTTCACCTCCTCCACCGGCCGCAGCTCGAACTTGCAGCCCTTGTACATGCTGCAGAACTCGCACTTGTTCCACGGGCAGTTCCGCGTCACTCTCACGAGCATGCTGTAGGCCTCGGTGGGAGGCCGGTACGGGGGCAGCTCGTAGTAATAGTCCGTCATAGATCCAGTACTCCCAGTACCCTTTGCTCCTCCGCCCTCATCCTCTGTTCGTCCTCAGGCTCCTCGTGCTCAAGACCGAGGAGATGAAGCACCCCGTGTACCATAAGAAGGGCCAGTTCCCGCTGCACTGAATGGTGGTGTTCCCCAGCCTGTTCCACCGCACGGGGGTAAGAGACAACTACCTCGCCGAGATGGAGCACCCCATCGGGCGGGTTGACGAATGGCACACCCGATTCTTCGAGAAGGGCGAAAGAGAGGACGTCGGTGGCCTCGTCGGTCTCGCGGTAGTCCCTGTTGAGCTGACGTATCCCTTCATCGTCAGTGATCACCAGGCTGAGATCAGCGGGAGAAGTCACCTGTTCCGCGGCGAGGGTCTCCGCCACCACCCGCCTCACCCACCTTTCGTCCAGATACGCCTGAAAGGACTCATTGATGTCCAGGTGAAGCTCAAGACCTTCCATGCAGCACAGCCCTTCCCACCCGGAATCTTAGCATAGAGGGGGTGGTTCTTCAACAATACTGGAGCGCCGTCCTCACCGGCCAGCCCTTGCCCGACCGCGACGCCCGCACGGGGTCGCGCAACGAGGCTCGGCGCCCCACGCGAGTCCGTCCCGGCGGGACAGGCGCTTCTTGAAGGAAACAGTTTATAGTATAATACAGTATTCGATTTTGGCGAAGGGACGGTGGGAGACCACACGCCGGAACCGCAGCGGTTCCCAAGATATCAAGCAAGCTTTTCAGCGTCAGGAGGTAGGGTACATGGCAGATGTCTTAGCAAACAGAAGTGCAGCGCCGGACAAGCCGGCGGAGGAACTGGAGAAGGATAGGTCATGGTGGTGGGCGGCAGAGAAGAGGAGGTCGCCGCGCCTTGACTACCTCAGAAAAGGGGCATGGAAGAAGGGAAGGCGGGGCGGCGAGTATGAGCCGGGGACCAAGGTGGACCTGGAAAGTCCCCAGCTATTCACCGAGGGGTGGAAGGCGAACGAAGATGACCCCATCCATCTGTGCAGAGCCAAGGCCCTGGCTCACCTGATGGAGAACAGGACCATCTTCATCACCGACCGATCACAGATCGTGGCCACTGAGTCCAACCTTCCCCACACCATCTACACCAGGGCGGAGGGCCTCGGCGACGAGATCTACAACGACCCTATCGTGTGCCCCGAGCCCAGAGAGGAGTCCCTGCAGATAATATCAGACCTGTCCAACTACTGGAGCACCCGCAAAGACTCGATCAAGCTGGTCAAGCTCCTCAGGTCGGAGGACATAGGGAAGTTCACCACGGCAGCTCTTATGTGGGGGTTTCCCGCCGGCGGCAGCTTCGGCTATGCCGGCAAGGACTATGAGTACATCTTCGGCCCGGAGCACAAAGTGGGAAGCGGCAAGGGATTCGAGGATATCATCAACGACATCCAGCGGAAGATCGACGAGGCCGAGGAGAAGCTGGACGGGACTCCGGACGGGAGCGAGACCGACCTCTACGAGAAGCTGCCCAACTGGGAGGCGATGCAGATCGCGCTGGAGGGCTGCATCAATCACGCCAGGCGCTATGCCCGGCTGGCGCGGATAATCGCCGAGAACTTCGAACCGGACCCCAAGCGCAAGGAGGAGCTGCTCAGGGTGGCGCAGACCTGCGAGCGGGTGCCGGCGAAGCCGGCGCAGACCTTCCAGGAGTACCTGCAAATGCAGCACTTCATACAGACGTGGACCAGGCTGGAGGCGGGCGAGTCGGCGTGGCCCACCCGGCCCGACTACTACGGCTGGCCCTACTACGACAAGGACGTGAACATAGACAAGACGCTCACCAAGGACGAGGCCCTCGACCTGGTGGGAGAACTGCTCATCCGCGGTTACGAGATGGGCCATTTCCTCGGCAGAGGCGGCGCCGAGGCGCTGCAGGGCATCGTTGGCACCTGGGTGTGGACCCTCGGCGGCGTCAACAAGGACGGCAGCGATGCCTGCACCGACCTGACCGTCGCCTTCTTGCAGGCGGCGCGGATGGTGCGGGTGGCCAATCCCACCTTCGGCTTCCGCTGGCATCCCCAGGTGAAGGACGAGGTGATGCGCGAGGTCTTCGAGTGCATCAGACAGGGCCTGGGCTATCCGTCGATAAGGAATGACCCTGTTCTCATCGCCAACGGGATGTACTGGCACAAGCACCCGCTGGAGGAGATGCGGACGTGGGTGCACCAGGCGTGCATGTCGCCCTGTCCCGCCACCAAGTACGGCTACCAGCCGTGCCGCATGGCATCGGCGACCTTGAACGCCGCCAAGATGATCGAGTACGCCCTTCACGACGGCTATGACCACACGCTCAACATGCAGATGGGGGTGAAGACGGGCGACCCGCGGCAGTTCACCGATTTCGACCAACTGTTTGAGGCGTGGGTGAAGCAGATGGAGTGGCAGATGGACTTCGGCGTGCGCATCGTCAACATAGGTCGCGTGAAGTCCCATGAGAACTACGGACGCCCCTTCCTATCGGGCATATCGGAACGGTCGGTGGAGACCGGTTATGACGCCGTCGACCCGCGCTCCGGTGAGCGCGGCAATAGCTGGGTGACCTTCTTCACCTGGGTGGAGAACGCCGACTCCCTGGCGGCGATGAAGAAGCTGGTGTTCGACGATAAGAAGTACACCATGGACCAGGTGCTCACCGCCCTTGAGAACAACTGGGACGGCTACGAGGACATGCGGCTCGACTTCGTCAAGAACGCTCCCAAGTGGGGCAACGACGATGACTACGTCGACGACATCATGGTGCGCTGCCTGAGGGAGGTGGCGCGGCACTCGCACGAGCTGAAGGACCCGTGCGGGAACCCGTGGCCGGTGCTGCCGGAGAACGTGAGCGGCAACATCCACTTCTCCAACCGGGTCCATGCCCTGCCCAATGGCCGCCGGCTGGGCGACGCCCTGTACGACGGCGGCATCTCGCCCGGGCCCGGGCTGGACAAGAAGGGCCCGACGGCGGTGCTCAAGTCGTGCGGCAAGATAAACCACATCAGCGACGGGCGAGCGTTCCTGCTGAACCAGCGGCTGTCACCGACACAGCTCGCCGGGGAGAAGGGCTATCAGTTGTGGAAGGCCTGGACCGTGGCGTGGGCCGACGCGGGCATCTGATGCGTCCCCCACAGCGCCACGGCTGAATGCGATAATGGAGCGGGAAGATGTCTGGAGCACCTTCCCGCTTCTTCTTTGTCAGCCCCGTGCCGTTCGTGGCTACGGCCCGCACTTTGCCGTTCGTGGCAGCGCCCCGCACTTTGCCGTTCGTGGCAGCGCCCCGCACTCTGCCGTTCGTGGCAGCGCCCCGCACTCTGCCGTTCGTGGTGAGCCTGTCGAACCACGCCATAGGCGATTCGCCTTCGGAGACAGGGCGAACGCACGGGGATATTGGGGAGGTTAGTGGCCGAACGCGGGCAGCCTGCCCATATTGCGGCTGACAGGGCAGCGTGTTGGTGTAGTAGGGGCGTTCAATTGAACGCCCCTACAGTGCCGCGCCGCGTGTCCAGAGCCAACCGACGTCCAAACGGGGGAGTCCAGCGGGGAGCACCCCTGTGGCGGGGGGCTGGGGGTGTCCCCCCGACGAACCTCCACGGGCGGGTGGGCGGGAGGAAGAGCGTACCGCTTGGCTCCGCAGGGACGCCCTTCGACAAGCCTGTCCTGAGTCTATCGAAGGGCTCAGGGCGAACGGTCGGGGGGTCGACACGCTCAGGGCGAACGGGTGGCAGCGCGCCGCTGTGCGCGGCCATGCCCTTGGGCTCGTGCCACCAACCCTACTTCCCGCGGCGCCACGGGCTCAGTTCGAGGTTCCTCTGGGCCGTTTCCGCCGACGCGATGGCCAGGCTCTCGGCGTATTCGCTCTCGACCCACTCCTTCTGCGCCCTGAGGAAATACGTGTGGTACGCGGCCTCCACCTCGGTGGTGTAGCCCATCGCGTCCACCATGTGATTGATGGAGAACTTCGTCATCCGCAGGCGGAAGGGGTCGTTCTGCGCCACCCGAGCGGCGTAGGCCAGGGTCTCCTCTTCCAGTCTATCCCTCGGGTAGACGCGGCTGACAAAGTGGTTCTCGCAGGCCTCACGCGCCGTGATGAAGCGGTGCTCGAAGAGGAGTTCCTTGGCCTTGCGGGGGCCAAAGTCCCACGGCGCCGAGAAGTACTGCACGTGGGTCGGCAGGAACATGGCGTCTTCCGAGGCGAAGACGAGGTCCATCGACGCGGCGACTATGCATGCCCCATAGATGCAGTAGCCGTGCACCATGGCGATCATCGGCTTGGGCAGGCTGCGCCAGCGAAGGCTCTTCTCCACATACAGGTCCCTCATCCTTTCATAGCGGGCCACGGCATCCGTGGGGTCGGCCATGTACCCCCGCTCCTTACGGTCGGCCATCTCCTCAGGAGTCCCCAGGTCGTGCCCCGACGAGAAATTGTCACCCTCACCCGACAGGACGATCACCCTCACGCTATCGTCAGCCACCGCTCCCCGGAAGGCGTCGTCAAGCTCCTCGAGAAGCACCCGGCTGAGGCAGTTGCGATATCGCGGCCGGTTGAGCTTCACCCGCGCCACCGTCCCCGGCTCATATATGATCTGTCGGTACTCCATGCCTGTGCTCCTTTCTGTTTGGTCTGTATCCACGGGTCGACCGAAACCCTGCCGGCAAACCGACGCCGGAGGCCGGCACGGCCAGAATAGGGACAGCCCGTCCAGGAGTCAAGCGGGCACACCGCGTTCGCCTTGACATCGAGCCTGGTTGGTGTTAGGCTCATTGTCCGCCAGTTCGAGAGAACGGCACAGAGGCAAGCTGGTGGCCCCCGCGGGCCACCTGTGTTTGACCGGCTTTGACACCGGCAGGGAGGCGGGACTGGTGAAGTCGCTACAGCGTGGTGAGCGGGCGGCCGTGTTTCTCCTCATCGCCCTTTTGCTTGCAGTCGGCGCCTGCAACGGCAATAGCCTGCCAATCATCTCCAGCCTCATCGCCGACCCGGACACCGTGCCGCCGGAAGGGACCTCCACCATCACCTGCGACGCCAGCGACCCCGACGGTCACACTCTCACCTACAGTTGGACCGAAGACGGCTGGGTCATCTCGGGCAGCGGCAGCACCCTCACCTGGACCGCGCCGGACGACGAGGGCATCTACACCATAGGCGTCACCGTCAAGGACAGCAAGGGTGGAAAAGCCTCGGAGGAGTGCGAGGTCGTTGTCTCCGCCACGGCGACACCAGTGCCCACACCAACACCCACACCCACAGCGGCACCGACACCAACGCCTACGCCGACGCCGGAGGCCCTTCCCACACCAACCGTCACTCCCACAGCCAGCCCCACGCCAGGCGTCACTCCCACCCCAACGGCCACGCCTACGCCTGAGCCAACCCCCACACCAACACCCACCCCAACGCCGCTGCCAACGGTGACCATGGGATGCGAGGACACGCTGGCCGCCCTCGAGACAGCCGTTGACGACTACCATGGACAGTTCGGTGAGTGGCCCACCGCTGACGGCGAGCCGGGGGACATCGCGTGGGAGAAGCTGGTCCCCGGCTTCCTGGCGGGAGTGCCAGTCAACGACAACAACTGCGACTGGTGGGTGGACGACGACCCGGAGGGGGCAGTCTGTCTCCAGCAAAAGACCTGAGACTGCTGCCAGTGTGGCACGTTGTGCTCACAGAACTGAGAGAGGGGGGAGGGAGACCACGCCACTGCTTGCCTTCCCTCTGCAGTGCTCGCCACGCGCCTTCGACCCGCTACCCGCGCCCCGACAGGGTGCTGCGCCCCCTGGAGGACAGCCGCACCGGCCGACATGCTGAACTGAGGAGGAGAGAAGGATGGACTTTCAACTGACGGAAGAACAGAAGATGCTGAAGCAGATGGTGCACGACTTCGCCGAGAGGGAAATCCGCCCCCACGCGGCGGAATGGGATGCCAACGCCGAGCATCTTCCCGACGACTGCCTCAGGAAGCTGATCGACCTCGGGCTCATAGGGATGACCCTGCCCCAGGAATACGGCGGGCAGGGCCAGGGCGCCCTGGATGCCATCCTGGCCATCGAGGGGCTGGCCCGGGTCACCATACTGGCAGCTCACCCCGTGTTTGAGTCGTCCGTGGGACCGGTCAGGGTTATCGACCAGTTCGGCAGCGACGAGCTGAAGCGGAAGTACCTGCCGCCGGCATCCCGCGGCGAGATGTTCTTTGCCGTCGGCATGACCGAGCCCGAAGCCGGGTCGGCCCTCACCGACCTCACCACCAGGGCGGTCCTTGACGGCGACCACTACGTAGTCAACGGCCAGAAGCGCTTCGTGACCGGCGGCGGCGTGGCCGAGGGCTATGTTGTATACGTCAGGCTGAGCGAACAGAAGGGCGCCAGGGGCATCGGCGGCCTGGTAATCGAGAAGGGGACCCCTGGCTTCACCTTCGGCAAGCAGGAGCAGTTCATGGGCTTTCGCGGCACCCCCAGCGCCGACCTCATCTTCGAGGACTGCCGCGTCCCCGCGGAGAACCTGGTGGTGAAGGAGGGAGAGTTCAGGAAGCTGATGACCGCCTTCGACCTGGAGCGATGCGGCAACGCCACCATGTGCCTGGGCATCGCCCAGGGAGCCCTGGAGGAGTGCATGAGGTACTCCCAGGAGCGGAAGCAGTTCGGCAAGGACATCTGCGAGTTCCAGGCGGTCCAGTTCATGCTCGCCGACATGGTGCTCAAGGTTGAGGCCTCGCGGCTGCTCATCTACCGCGCGGCGGTCAACGCCGGCGCCGGCCTTCCCTCCGTCCTGGAGTCGAACCTGGGCAAGTGCTTCGCCAACGAGATGGTTCGCGAGGTCACCGGCCTGGCGCTCCAGCTCCACGGCGGCTACGGGTATTCCAAGGAGTACCCCGTCGAGAAGATGTTCAGGGATGGCTGGGGCTGGGGCATTGCCGGGGGGACGGTACAGATGCAGAAGATCAGGATCGCCTCGGCGCTGCTCGACCGCCGCTTCGACCAGCGCAGGTAGAGCGCATTACCCCCGCCGCAGCGCCACACCGCAGGCGAGGCCAGCCTAGTCCGGTGAGCACCAGCCGGCGTCGCAGCCTTCCATCCACAGCGCGTCCAGCACCACCAGGTCCGGCGGCACCAGATGCGCCTCGACATCGAGGATAACGTCCAGCACCGCGGGAAGCCCTGAGTCCACCGCCCGCTGCAGGGCGGGGCGGATCTGGCCCGGCTCGGTGACTCGCTCGCCGTAGCAGCCCAGCGCCTCGGCCAGCTTGTCGTAGCGGGCATCGGTGAAATCGACGCCAACGTAGCGCTCGTTGTACACCAGCTTCTGCCCCCCCTTGATCATCCCCCACGCCTGGTCATTGGCGATGACGACCACAATGGGCGCGTTCTCTCGCAGTGCTGTCTCCATCTCCATGCCGTTGAGGCCGAAGGAGCCGTCACCGGTGATGCAGTAGACCGGCAGGTCGGGTCGCGCCAGCCTGGCCGCCACCGCGTAGGGCACCCCCGTCCCCAGATGACCCGAGTCGGCGGCCCACAGGAACGAACGGGGCTCGTAGATGCGGTTCTGGTAGAAGGCCCACACGCCGGTGGTGCCGCCGTCCTGGGCGAAAATGGCATTGCGCGGGAAGAACTGGCGCACCTCGCGCATCAGGCGCAGGGGATGGATGGGTGACTGGTCGGAATGAGCGCCTTCCTCCCAGCCGTCGAGCCACGTCTGCTGCGCGTCACGCGCCGCCTGGAACCTGGGGCTCTCCGCTCGCGGCGCGGTACGTTCCTTGACCGCCTCCAGCAGTGCGCGCAGAGTGCCCTTGGCGTCGCCCACCAATGCCAGGTCCACCGGCCGGTTCAGTCCGATGTTCTGCGGCTCGATGTCGATCTGCACAAAGCGCTGTTTGTCGTACTCGCCCCAGATAGGCGGGCGTCCCCAGAAATCGATGTCGCCCATGCGGCCGCCGACGAGAAGCACCAGGTCGGCCTGCGACTGGGCGGTAATGGCGCCGTAGCTGGAAGCGATGAGACACAGCGGATGGTCCTCGGGGATAGCTCCTCGCGCGCCGAGGCTGGTGGTCACCGGCGCTGAGAGGTACTGCGCCAGCTCGAGGGCCTCGTCCCACGCGCTGCCGCGCAGCACGCCTCCACCGGCGTGCAGCAGAGGGTACTCCGCCTGCACCAGCATGTCCGCCGCCTGCTCGATCAGGCTCGCCTCGGCAACCGGAGCGGCGGTGGCGCGATAGCGCTGCAGCGGCAGGATGGGGCACGCCTCGCTGTCTATCTTGTCGCACAGGACATTGGACGGCAGGTCCAGATACACTGGGGCGGGGCGGCCCGAAGTGGCGGCGCGAAAGGCCATGTTCACCAGGTGAGGCATACGCCGCACGTCGTTGACCAGGGCCCGCCATTTGGTGACGGGGGTCATCAAGGTCACCTGGTCCAGCGACTGCATCGAGCCATGCTCGGGATAGCAGCGCCACGTCTGGTTCTGCGCCCCGAGGACAATAATGGGGACGGAATCGGCCCACGCCGGGTACACGCCGGGCACCAGGTCGGCCACCCCCGGCCCCACCGTGCCCAGACACACGCCGGGCTCTCCCGTCACCCGCGCCCAGGCATCGGCCATGTGGGCTGCCGCCTGCTCGTGGCGGGTGGTGATAAACTTCATTCCGGTATCGCCCCCCAGTCGGTAGATGGCATCGGTGATGGGGTTGATCTGGTCACCGGGGACGCCGAATACGTAGCGAACACCTTCCTCGATAAGACAACGCACGAGAGCTTCCGCACCATTCATCATTGCCATTGCCATACCCTCCTTCCGCGTTTGTTCAGCACGGCCACAAGGATACTGCCCCAGCGGGAGAATGCAAGCCCCCGACCCGGGCCGGAGAGGTTTGCCTTCGGGGGGCGGCACAGTCTACAATTCGCTTGCCACGCATCCGTGCCACACATCGCTGACCAGGGAGGTTGCCCATGAGCTACGCCAGGGGGATGTCAGTAGACACAGCCATTGGGAAGCGGAAGACGGACTCCACCGGCTCGCCGCTGGGCGTGGTCAGAATGGACGCCGGCAGGTCGTACGCCGGCGCCGGCGAGCTTCTGCAGCAGTATATCAACACCTCGGACAGAAACGTTTGGGCGAGAATCAGGGCCAAGATCGACCACACCTACAACAGGCTCGACCTCGCCCTGGCTGCCCTCGACGAGGAGACCCGGTTCGGCGCCGAGATCAGGTCGCGGGTAGAGGAAGGGCGGAAGATACTGGTCAAGCCGAACGTGGTGACCGCCTACGACATAGACCCCCAGACCCACGGCCCGGGACCGGGCCACTACGCCTGCACCGACTGGCCCTTCGTCGCCGCGCTGATGAGGTGGCTTCACGACAGGCTGGACATCAGCTATCACCAGATGTGCGTCGGCGAGGCGGCCACGACCACGTCGGCGGTGGCCGGCATGTTCTCCATGTGGAACCCCGAAGGGGAGAGGGTGACCACCGAGGCGGTCATCGAAGGCAGGGCCGGCGGTTTCTACGGGGGCTGGGGGTTCTACTTCGTCCGCAAGTACCTCGCCGAGAGCCACGACCCCTCCCACTGGGACGACCCGATGAAGGGCTACGAGGACAGTGTGGCCGGGACCTGCATCCCGCCGGGCCACGCCGCCGACAGGCTGATGGTGTACGACCTGAACCGTATCTACGATGACCCGACCAAGGGCCGCGACGTGGAGGTGCCCGACGGCGTCAACTACAGCTCCATCACCCTGCACAAGGCGATTGTCGGCGGAGAGCCGGGCGACCCCGAAGACATCAAGGCCTACCCCGGCTGTGTCCTGGTCAACGTGCCCAAGCTCAAGGTGCACCAGATAACCCCCATTACCGCGGCGGTGAAGAACCTGGGCATAGGGCTCTATCCGATGGAGGCAGCCGAGGCCGAGGGGAGCTTTCGCTGGAAGTACGGTGTGCCCTTCAACAAGATGCCCGGCCTGAAGGCGGGCATTCCCCACGCCAAACGGACCGCCGCGGTCGACCCGCTCACCGGATTCCCCGAGCGGGATGCCAGCGGCGACTACATTGTGACCGAGAGCGCCGGCATTCTGGCGACCATGGCCGACGTCATCACGGCGGTGAGCAGCCAGGGAGTCTTCATGCTCCACGTCGTCGACGCCGTCGAGGCCATCAACCTGGACCACACCGGCAACCGGCCGGGCACCAGGGAGGGCGAAGGACTGGCCGTCGCCGGCCTCGACCCGGTGGCCACCGACCTCCTGTGCGCACGGTACCTCTTCAGCAACGTGCCGCTGGAAGAGGCTTATCGCACCGGCATCGACGACGGCAACGGCGGCCGCTTCCCGCAGAAAGTGCCGGTCCCACGGGTCGAGGGCGACAGTATCGTCACCGACACCGGGTACGACTGCCCCCTGTCGCGCGACGGCTCCTACCGCTATGCCGAGGAACGGGGCCTGGGCGCCAGGGACTACTACGTGGTCGGCCGCGACGCCGTCACCGACACTCCGCTGGCCTCGGTCGGCGGCCGCCTGGGGGCGGTGAACAGCGGCCGGTTCTCCGAGATCATAACCCCGACCCTGTACTACGACATCTTCAAGATGCCGTGGGACCTGCAGCAGACGAGCTTCGGGTACTTCGAGGCGGTCGATACCCTGGCCGGCTCGTCCCTCAAGAAGGAGTTCCTCGAGGCCTTCGACGAGGATGGCGACGGCGTGGTCAGATACGACGAGTGCGGCAGGAAGGGGATGATGGGCCCGATACTGGCGCTCATGGCCAACAGGATGTCAATCGAGGGGACGGAGAGGTACGGCTATCACCACGGCTCGTTCATTCTCAACTCCACCCTGCTGAGGCTGAGCAACCCGCAGTGGAACGCCGGCGGGCATGACATAACGAAGCATTTCTTCTACGGGGTCGCCAGCGTCACCGCCTATGCCATGTCGCAGTTGGGTCTGGAAGGGCAGGACCCCTTCCTGCCCACCCTCACCTGGGGCAAGGGGAAATGGCCCAGCTTCCAGTTTGCGTCTTACATGCAGGTCGGCGTCATGCTCTGCGGTGATGGCTTCCCGCTGCGCGTGGGGGCCGGCGGCCTCTACGGCCACTGCTTTCGCTACGCCGACGTGACGCAGAATGAGGGCCGCTACAGCGGCACTGTGCTCCTCCAGCCCGACCCGGAGGGCCCGCACAGGTACGTCACCGAGGTGGCGAGCGGGGCGGTCGCGCCGCTGGACTTCACCCTCTACGTGCCGGCGGGCTACGGCAGCCTCGGCGGCTCGACGATCCCCAATGTCGAGGAGACCGACGACCCGGCCCGGGTCCTCACCGCAAGCTTCGCCGGCGGCAGCGAGGTATGGTAGCTGGCAGGGCGAAGGACCTGCCGCGGTGTGCCTGCGGTAGCTGGGCATAAAACAAGAGTGGAGAGCACTATCCAGCGCTCTCCACTCATGGGTTCTCCTCCTAACCCGATCTCAACTCACTTGCGATGTTTGCCACCGCATTAGGCCTCTCTTTTACGAGACTGGCCTCCGTAATGCTCGCTCGAGCCGGGATCGAGCTTCCTCGCGCCCTGCCCAAGGCAGGGCCTACTCATCAACTTGCCACACCCTCAAGATTGCGTGGAGCCTCAAATCTCACCTCCACCGCAAATTTCCTGGCCACGTGGCTACCATAATCATAATACCACGGGGGGTCTTCCTTGTCAAGCCCGTGTTGTTGTCTTTTGTGCTTTTTTGTGGTTATGTAGCGCACACTTCGAGCTTTGCCTGTCGAAGAAACGATAGAATGGCATACGCAGGCATCTACACTCGATTCACGGTCACAAAATGATATTGGGTCGGCCCATCGTGTCCGAGCGCTCGTGAATGGCCTCTGTTGGGCCTGGCTGACCCAGCCCACGCCCGCGCCGGCATCGCGGGGTGCCTCCGCTTGACCCCGGCCGCAGCCTGACACTAGAATCGTGGCGATGGCCGTCCACAAGGGCACCTACGCCCTGGTCATAGCGCTGGAGGATGAGGCTACCATCGCCGTCGGCAGGCTGGGGAGCTTCGCCTTCCCTCGCGGCTACTACCTCTATGCCGGCAGCGCCCGCGGCGGTCTGGCGCAGCGGGTGGGCCGCCACCTGAGAAGGCAGAAGCGCCTTCGCTGGCACATAGACTACCTGCTGCAGCGGGCTGAGGTGGTGGAGGTGTGGTATGCCCCGGGCGACGAGCGCCGCGAATGCGCGTGGGCCGCGGCGGCAAGGGAGATGCCCCGGGCGAGAATCATCGCCCCCCGCTTTGGCTCCTCGGACTGCCGCTGCCCCTCGCACCTGCTGCACTTCGCGCGCCGGCCGTCGTTCACCCGGTTTCGCCGGCAGCTTGGCGACGAGGGACGACGGTTGAAGAGGGCTACGCCTGACGGCTTTCTCTCAGGGCCTTGACGAAGAAGGAAGCCACGGTTCTCCCAAGTTCACCCTCGTGTCCCCACCAGAAGTGGTCCACGCCGGGGACCACGTACCACTCCTTCGGTCCGCTCAGCGTCTCGACGAAGCGCTCCACATCCTGGGGTGAAGTGAAGTTGTCCAGTTCGCCGCTGACGACCAGCTTGGGGCCGGCATACGCGCTGAGGCCGCCGAGCTGGGCCATCGCCAGCGGCGGGGAGATGGCGGCAACCGCCCTGGCCCTCCGGTCAACGGCATCCCCGGAGAAGGCGGCTATTCCGCCGGCGGAGTACCCGCAAATTCCGAGGCTGGCGGCATCGACCTCGTCCCGGCCGGCGATGCAGGAAAGCGCCGCGGAGACGTCGTCAGGCGTGCCCGGCCCGGTGAGCCGGCCCTCGCTGCGCCCCACACCGGGGACATTGAACCTGAGACCGGCTATCCCGGTGTCGCACAGCGCCTGGCACACCGCGATGACGACGAAGCTGTCCATGTTGCCGCCGTAGGCGGGATGGGGATGGCACACCACCACCCCGGGGAAGGGGCCCTCGCCCTGAGGAAGGTGGCATACCCCCTCCAGTGAAAACTCGCCGCTGGGGAAGGTGACGCGCTCCTGGTTCATCGGCAGCTCCTCCTCATCTTGCTCGACAAGCGCTGTTTTCCCACCCACCCACCCGTGAAGCTCTATCTGGGGGACACCCCCAGACCCCCGCCAGAGGGGAGACCCCTCTGGACTCCCCCGTTCACTCCCGGTCACTGCGCGGCGGGGTGCCCTCCGCAGCACCCTTCTTCCTCCCCCGCCAGAAGCGGAGCCGGTTCCTGATCTCCTTCTCGAACCCCTGGTCGCTGGGGGTGTAGTAGCGCCT
>Ga0180433_10004873_pt1 | contig 18591 bp, 12 predicted proteins | sample SS_ome_8_FD_132980 | JGI IMG/M metagenome (GOLD analysis project Ga0180433, IMG submission 132980) | Hypersaline lake sediment archaeal communities from the Salton Sea, California, USA - SS_1_D_1 metaG | ecosystem: Environmental > Aquatic > Non-marine Saline and Alkaline > Hypersaline >... | reverse complement strand
CGAGTCGAGGGACAGGCTGATGAGGGATGAATGATGAATTTGGTGAAGGAGGCGGTTAAAGGCCCCAGTCAGGGTTCAAGGGACAAGGGGAAGAAAAAAGCGATCAAATGATTTGAAGAGACGATAGGCGGATAGCCCGCATTTCTCACCAACTTTCCGCTACAACCACGGAACTGTATGCACTATCATCGTTATACTCGTTCAGCCTTCTCGTCGTATCGCAGGGGATACGTATCCGAGGTCTTCACCTGTATGCCTTGATAGCACAAGCATTTCCATGCTTTCGCGTCGAAACCCGGTGAGAAATGCGGGATAGGAGAACTTCGAACATCCGGCTGCGTTCGTTCGACCCATTTGGCGGGACTCAAGGATTTCATCCATCTCAGGGTTTTCGGCTTCATTGAAAATTATCCCGTGATCTGTCGCCGTGAAAAATCGTTACGATAACAATGGCTCAGTATAACAAAGCGAAAGAATTAATCAAAAAATTAAATAACGTACTTTTGGGATTAATAAATATGCATAAATTATTTATGACTAACTATGTAGTGGAATGTCGAACTCCGTAATATTCTATTGCACGACATTCACATGGTAGAGAACACGAACCCAAAAAGGGGCTACAATGAAAACTGCAGTTACAATTCTCCTCGTTGCAGCAGTTATGGCTGCTCCGGTTTTCGCGGATTTCCCGATTACCCAGACTCGATATTTCTCCGGGACACCAAACTTCTCGGAAACGCTTCGATTCGGGAAACTGACCTGTCCGGAAGGGTTGGTCTCCATCGAAATCAAGCTTCATCTCGAGGTAACCGGCGGTTATCTGAACGTCGATAATGATGGGATCGATCCCGCCACGTTGACCGCCACATTCGGTGCGATTGCGGAGGTCAGCTCGTCGGATGTAACGCTGCTCGATGATTCATTCAATCCCATTCCTCCGGATGCTCAAGCGGATACTTCAGCGTTATTCAATCTTGCGTCGCAGACGGGAGATGGAGTCGGAGATTTTGACCCTACTCCCCCGGATGGAGCACAGCTCCTCGGCTCGGATGATGTTGAAGAAACGTCGGGATTCGTAAATTCACTGTTCTGGGCGGGATTTACCGGGGTTCAAACCGATTCTTTTGATATCGAAGTAGACGTTGATACCGTTGCCGAAATCGTTGGTGCGGGCGGTGTAGAACTTGCGTATGTTCCTCCCACAGCGAGTGGATGGGTGGAGATTACGTGGATGTGCTCGGGAAGCGTACCTGTGGAGCTTACCACCCTTACCGCCCAGTCTCAGAACGGTGGAATCCTCATTGTCTGGCAAACGGAATCGGAGTATGAAAACCTCGGATTTCAGATATATCGTTCCCAGGGCGATACCGGCGAATTCGAACTGATTACCCATGATATCATACCGGGCGCGGGAACGACGCAGCGTGCACAGTCATACGAATACTTCGATGAAACGGTGGAGCCCGGTAACACATACCTCTACCGAATAACGGACATATCATATGATGGTATAGAAGAAACTCACGGGCCGATTCGCATTGCCGTACCTCTACCGAACGGTACATTGACAATGGAGATACCGATTCCGACTCCGGCACGTGATCACTTTTCCGTCAGGTATTCCATTCCATCCTCCGGTGACGTGAGACTTTCGCTATACGATGTTGCCGGGCGTGAACGCCATGTTTTTCATTCAGGGCTCCAGGGAGCGGGTTCGTACTCCACGACATTCGAGAATGCGAGCGACCTCGGCGCAGGCATGTATATCGTACGACTCATCGCCCCCGGTGGTGTTCTCAGCCAACCGCTGGTAATTACCGAATAACAGCAGCTGCATAGTCAGCCTGCTCGCTGCGGGGCCGGGCGATTTCGCCCGGCCCTTTTTTTACTCATTCACGGGTGATTCCGCGTAATGGAGGCGGTTCATTTCCATCTTGACTCGACCGGTATGGTATACCTACCTGAATGATTCATTCGGGAGGTTGGTGTGAGTGAACGGAGAAACCGTCTGATCAGATACGCAATATTGATTGGTGTCTACGGCTTCGTCGTGTTCATTCATGACAAGGGCGCATGTCCCTATGCTCCCGATTCCCTCTGGTATGCCGATATTACGAAGAATATTCTCAAAGGCAATGGGCTTACCTGTAACATATCACTGGCTTCCGACTTTTCTCCGGTTCCTTCTCAGTTCTATGGATGGCCACCGCTCTATCCGCTCATGGGCGTTGTTCCTGCACTATTCGGCTTAACCCCTTTACACGCGCTGAGATTGATCAGTATTATCTCCTTTATTCTGCTCCCCATACCTCTCGTACGTCTCGGATCGAGGATATGGGGCAATACAGCAGCATTTATCGCAACGGCGACTCTCCCCTTCCTCCCAACGCTCTTTTCCCTCTCATCCACAGCACTTTCGGAATCGATGTTCCTTCTTTTGCTTTTCATGGCAGTGGATCAATCGATCGAGAACAGGAGCAGGTCGCGTCGACCGATAGCCGCAGGCGTTTTTCTCGGTCTTGCAAGTCTTACAAGAATGGCGGGCGGGATTTTTATGGCAGGTCTAGCCCTGATTTATATACTCCTGCCCAACAAAGACGGACGAACGAGACGGCAAAGCGTATTGTTCGCCCTCGGGATTGCGCTTCTCATAGCCGCACCGTGGGTGGTTCGCAATTCGCTTGTTACCGGAGGGCCAAGCGGCTGGGAAGAACCCATGGTCGAGGAAGGGCTTTTCCCCATCATTACGGCATCACTCCAGCGAGGTTTGTGGGAAGTCTGGTCTTTTGGAGCTATCGGTCTGATATTCGCCAAAAACTGGAAACCGGTTCTGCTTGTCATTGGAATCATCGCGTGGATTGCGGGTATACAGAAGAACCGGTCAACTATCATTCTGCTCGCATGGGCGGCTGGATATCTGGTAGTCATAGCCTGGATGAGAACACAGGGACCGTTCGACAGCCCTTCGGGGGGGCGTACGTTGGTTCCCACACTCATGCTGGTTACGTTTGCCATTGTCGGTGGGGCAGGTGCCAGCGTTCGTGAATTCCCATCTCGATTCCGACGCGGGGCCGCTATGCTTTTTGTGATATTTATACCGTTATTCATCATTCTCGGACGCTTTACGGACATCACCGAATTGAAACGATCTCATGACGGTGATTCTCGGGCCTGTCCCATAGTTGATTGCTCGAATCCCGCCATTGATTTGCTCCACGAACTATTGGATGACCGGGAAACCGTCTTGAGTATGCTGGCCTTTAAAACCGCATACTGTCTCGATGCCCCATCAATTCAACTGCCGATTATGCCGTATTCGAGTCTGGAACTTTCCCCGGCGATGCTTGCCGCATTATCGAGGTTTCATAATGCCCGATTCCTGTATCTGGAAAAGCCTCCCAGTCGTGCCGAACGCAACTTTCCTCCGCTGGTTCTCCGCCTTCTGAACGGGAAGCGTATACCGGGTGTTGAGCCTATCTGTGAAGGACCGGATGGGTTTCTTTTTGAGCTCCGGTATTGAGAAAGCGCAGACGCTCTGGCTGAAGGTTAGGAAGAATTGATGAATGCTGAGTGATGAATGATGAATGGGGATGGGAGAACCGTGGATTAGATCCGGCTGAGGGAAAAATCGAACATTCAACATACGACGTTGGATAGCGAATTAGAGAAGATCAAGAGCAAATATATTCAGCCGGGGGTAGTGCGCAAATTCACCTTTTCATGGAAATCGAGTGGGAATGTTTTGAGGCGTCTTACCATTGAACGTAGTAATCAGGTACTTCGGTTAATTGATATGGTTACACCGTATTTCTCGCCAACTTTTTGCTGCAATCACGGAACTGCATGCGCTATCGTTGTTATACTCCCTTCCGTCTTCGTCCATCGGCTGACGGGCTTCACCGAGACTTCGCAACCTTCTCGCTGTACCTCGAAATAGCTATCAGCCTCTCGACCCCTTCGGCCTAACTCAGAGACTTCGTTTCGCTCAAGGACTTCGTCTGTCAGCTCCGGAAAATATTAAATCCTCCTCTGTCCTCCTTTTCAAAAGGAGGAAGGAAGAGAAAGAGGGCTTCGCCTGTATGCCTTTATATCACAAGCATCTCCATGCTTTCGCGACCAAACCCGGTGAGAAATGCGGGTTACCACCATTTGATGTAGCCGGACTCCATGGGTTGAACCATGCCCGGTCGCTGGGGAAGAACCCTGAGCGTGAACGCATGTCTTCCCGCGAAATCGCTGGGGCAGGTTCCGGCGAATACATCGGCTTCCCCCTGGGTTTCGCCCGTGGGAAGAAGCCGGATCGGCATTCCCTCGAGGACGTTTCCATCGGGATCGGCAGGTCCATGATAAATCTCGACGACTACATCATTTACTGAAAGTTTTCCGAGTGCAACGATTGCCCTGACTTCCAAGTCGGTTCCCATGAGTATCGGTTTATCGAGAGGGGCTTCCACACCGATTATACGGACATTCCCCCATTCCTTGGCGATAGTTTCGCGCCATGTACTCAAGCGTCTAGCCTCCGCCATATCATCTTCTGTAAGCATGTTCCATTGCGTCCCGGAAGGCAGATAATACTGGTGTGAGTAAGCTTCTACCATGCGATTGGTATTGAACACAGGACATAATGATTTTATTGATGATTTCATGGTAGCAATCCAGCCGCGGGGAAGATTGCCCGGACCGCGATCATAGAAGAGTGGTACGATTTCATCCTCTAACAGACCATACAGGGCTCGTGCTTCGACCTCATCCTGGTATGCATGATCTTCAAATTCCTCTCCAGCGCCTATGGCCCATCCGTTGTCTCCCGTGTACCCTTCAACCCACCAGCCATCAAGTATACTGAGATTCAAACCACCGTTGACCGGCACTTTCATTCCGCTCGTTCCACTTGCCTCCTGAGGTCTCCGGGGTGTGTTCAACCAGACGTCAACACCCTGAACCAGGTAGCGGGCCACGAGCATATCGTAATTTTCGAGAAACACTATGTGCCGCCTGAATCGATCCTCATTGGCGAACTTTACCACGGTTCGAATGAACTCCTTCCCCTGCAGGTCCTGGGGATGCGCCTTCCCTGCGTAGATAAGCTGTACAGGTTGTTCGGCGTTGGAAAGAATGCTATGGAGACGATCAGGATCGCGAAAGATAAGGGTGGCTCGTTTATATGTCGCAAATCGCCGCGCGAATCCAATGGTCAGGGCCTCGGGGTCAAGAACCTCCGATGCCTGTAGAATCTTGTTTTTATGAGCTCCGCGATGCTGAAGTTGAATTTTCAGGCGGGATCGCGAATAAGCAACGAGCCGTTCTCGGAGCCGTTCTTTGCTTCGCCATAGTTCCGCATCAGGAATTTTATTGACCCGTGACCATCGTCGTCGATCGACGGGATTATCCACCCATGCGGGATCGAGGTAGAGATCATAGAGCCGTTCCATCTCATCGGACAACCATGTACGCGTATGTATACCGTTGGTAATGTGACCGATTGGGATCTCTGTTTCCGGAACTTCAGGCCACAATTTCGACCACATCCGCCGTGATACTTCGCCGTGTAATTTACTGACGGCATTTGAACGGGAGGATAACCTGAGAGCGAGGACAGCCATACTGAATCGAGCAGTGGATGTGCCGTTTTCTATCCGCCCCAGCGCAAGCAGTTCTTCAATACCGATTCCCAGTTCTTCCGCGTATGTCGTAAAGTGTTTTTGAACCAGATCAGTAGGAAAACGATCAATACCGGCAGGAACGGGAGTATGAGTGGTAAACAGAGAAGACGCCGCCACGATCTCCCTGGCCTCGGCGAATTTCAGGTCGTGTTCGTGCATGAGCATTCTGATTCGTTCTAGAGCCATGAATGCGGAGTGACCTTCGTTCATGTGGCAAACGGTAGGCATATGCCCCAGGGAAGCCAAAGCTCTCATGCCTCCTATTCCCAGTACGATTTCCTGGCAAATTCGCGTCTCCTGGTCTCCGCCGTAGAGCTCTCCGGTGATGACTCTGTCTTCAGGAGCATTCGCGTGCCTATTGGTATCCAGAAGATATAATGGAACACGACCCACTTGAACCTTCCATATGCCAACTTCCACGTGTCGACCGAGAATCGTGACGATTATGGTTCGCTCACGGCCGTCACTATCGCGTTCGATTGACATGGGCATATTGTAGAAGTCGTTTTCAGGATACGATTCCTGTTGCCAACCGTCCTGGTTGACACGCTGGCTGAAATATCCATGCCGGTACAGAAGGCCTACACCGACGAGCGGCAGACCCAGGTCACTGGCTGATTTAAGATGGTCACCTGATAATATACCAAGCCCTCCCGAATAGAGTGGAAGGCTTTCATGGAGTCCAAATTCAGCCGAGAAGTAGGCAATCGTCAGGTCTATCGATTTGTCCTGGATTCGTTGGTACCACGTTTCATGATCCATGTATTGCCGTAGTTTCTCCGTGATCTGACCGAGTCGATAGAGAAAATGTGAATCCTTTGATAGCCTCTCCAACCGTTGAGCCGACAGATTTCCAAGCATCTTGATAGGATTGTGCCGGCTGAGTTCCCAGAGATCCGGATCCACCGTCCTGAACAGTTCTTGTGCTTCAGGATTCCAGGTCCACCAGATATTTCGTGCCAATTCATCCAAAGGTCGAAGTTGTTTGGGGAGCTGCGGGATCACGGTATAGGTTCGAGTTTTTATCATAAGGGATGCCTTCCTCTGCTGAGTCACAGATCCTATAATACTGGGATGAACTTAGTGCTCCATCTCATACATACGGTTGCATTCGGTCGTCGATACATTCCGGTCGTCTTTGCTACTCGTCGCTAAAATATGGCAAAGATATTCGCACTCCTCATGTCGCGCCGACCGGACGCCTCGACACCCTCGATACGTTACCATATTTATGAGAAGGAGCACTAGGTGTCATCAGCCGGATAGTCATAGGTTCATCGAATAAGAGTATTTTGCGTAGCATACGCTAATGTATTATAAGCTATCACGACCATAAGCGATCGGATGTACATGAATCGAAATCGTGTGCGTTCATGAAATATCATAAGAGAATAAATGTAAAGGGTGCGCGGGAACCGGGCATCATGATCCCTCTACTATAAAGCCGGGCACATAATCGATGAGTGCCCGTTGTTACTTGGTAGGGAGTCGTCAAACTTGCCGAAAATAAATCAACTGAATTCTTGTCCGATAACAACACATCAAGAGAGGAACTAACCTGCCCGAAGAGCAGTGGTTCCACGGTTCGAAACAAAGCTAGTGTGTCGGCAGTAGCCGTAGCAAGGATATCGATGTCACGTTTTGCAGTCAGACGGGTTAGCGGAATGATAAAGAAACCGGCAGTACAGGTTCTTATCGTGGCTTTGGTGTTGCGTTCGGCGTTTGTCCTGTCACTGGGACCTGAGCCGGTTAAGCCACTTCGAGATCAGCAATTGTATATGCGACTCGCTCAGTCTATTGCCTCCGGAGATGGTTTGCTGTTAGAGGGGCGTATACCGGGCTCGGTACCGGAGGAGCACCGTTGGAAAACACGTGTGTATCAGTACTGGGTTTCCCCGGAAGAACCGGGGCTTGGTGTAACTCCTCCGGGGAGACCGACTGCACTAGTAGAGCCACTTTATCCGCTACTCCTTGGGGTCGGTTCTTTCATCTGGGGTGAAACGCTTCTACCGCCACGCTTGTTACAGGCTCTGCTCGGGGCTTTGACGGCGGCTCTTGCAACTATGATTTTGTTAAAGACCGGACGGATCGCCGCATACGCCGCCGGTTTAGGAGTGGCAGCATATCCTCATCTCGTTTACTACACCGGAGTCATTGCAACAGAAACCGCATACATATTTCTCCAAATGCTTATGTTTTTCGCGTGGTATCGCCTTATCCGGCATCCATCCACGTTCCGGGCTCTTCTCTTCGGTGCGGCGGCAGGAGCATCGTTTCTTACGCGGTCGTCGATACTCCCCGTATTCTGTATTGCGATATTTCTGATAATTCTCAGTAGAAAAGCCATCTTTCGATCGATCGTGATTTCCGTTATTGGTTTTTTTATACTCACATCTCCGTGGATAATCAGAAATGGGAGCGCGGTGGATTCATACAGACTCATGCCGACAAAGGGGGGCCTGAATCTCTGGATGCAGAATCATCCGGGAATCCAGCAGCTTCAATTGGAGCGAATCGGAACACCGATACCGGATCACATGCTCCGGAAACTTTCGTGTAGGGAACTCGAGGAATTTCCGTCGTTCGCCGATTCTATCCCTGAAGTGGAAAGAGATCGTATCCTGACACGCAGAGCGCTTCGATACATCTCGTGTAATCCCCGCTATTTTTTGTATATGTGTTGGCTTCGTATGAAATGGTATCTGCGGCTCACCGGCTCTTCCGTCAGGGGGCCTTTTGTTGATATGGTTGGGAGTCTGAGTTTCGCATTCCTTCTTTTCATGGGAGCATATGGAATCCTGGCGGGACGGAATATGCAGGTAATTCATCTGGTGGGACTCACATATTGTGCATACCTGGCCGCGCACACAGTATTCCATGGGGGGGTACGATACCGTCTCCCCGCTGATTCTATTCTCATTCTCTCCGCTGCGGTGGCTATACAACAGATTATAGATAGGGTACGGCGAGAACATAGTGGGTGATACACTTGTCTATCAGTACCGTGCGGGGAGCCTGTACATCAACCTGACGAAAAAATGTGACAACCGGTGCGTGTTCTGCGCACGTTCATACGGCGTGACGCAGTTGGGACCGTTCAATCTTCTACTATCCGTTGATCACGGGATCGAAGAGTATCAATATGCCATCGATTCTTATGTTCAGCGACATGGAAAACCTCGGGAGTTCGTCTTCTGCGGGTATGGCGAACCAACTATTCGTATCGATCTCCTTTTAGATCTGGCGCAGTGGATCAGGGATACCCTGGAAGTTCCTCGCAGGCTGAATACAAACGGGAAGGCCGGCTTGCTGTATAGGGGCGAATATCTGCAAGATCTGGCATATGCGGTGGACAGGATGAATGTTTCACTAAATGCTCCCGACGCTGAGTCATACAAGCGAATCTGCAGGCCGAAGGAGAAGGAAGAAGTGTGGCATCACGTGGTTGGATTTGCACGGATGATGGACGCATATGGAGTTGATCTCCGGTGTTCGGCGGTGGCCGATGTATTAACGCCGGAGGAAACAAGCGCATTACGCGAGTTCCTGCGACATCTGCAGATTCCGCTTCAGTTACGATAGTATGGAGTGAAGAATTGATGAATGCTGATTGATGATTGATGATTTTGGGAGTGAAGAGAAAGAAATGATGAATGGGCAGAATTTGGGAATTTATTGATTTTGTAATTTAATAATTTAAGGAGTGGAGTGAGAAGAGAAAGAAATGATGAGTGATGATTTGACCTTCGGCCGAGTCAGGCTACATATCGAACGTGCCGGGACGCTTCCTAATGATACCAATCGTTCAATAAAGCCGGGCGAACATCACGGGCCGTCATCGAGTTCCCAGGACATTGCACCCAGGGATTCCGACCAGGGTGATTGGCTGATTCCACCACGCGAGCTCAAACGATAATATCGCTGGCTTCCGGTGGTTGGCAGTGCATTGCCATCTACATACTGCGTGTCCTGAGTATAGAATTCACCCATGACCGGGCCCCATGGAGCATCAAACCAGTGTATAGAATACCCGTCCGCGAACTGCTCCGGCGACCATGTGAGTACCGGATCAGTGGTACCGGAAACGCTTATTGAGAGATTCTCCGGTCCCAAGAGTTTTGGGGCATCCCCGCTTCTAAACGAGAACAATTCACCGGCAGCCAGTGGGGATTGGAGAAATTCATCGAGGTCAGCGGGAGTCGATACAATGAAACAAGACCAGACAAGCTGATCTTCATTCACGGTAGTTCCCGGATCGGGGAGAGCCGGCCAATGCGGCGCATCAGGAGGTAATGTCGGCATAGTGACCACCCCCTCTGAAGCCGGAGCTACAAATTCCCATGCAAGCGTATCCTGGTTGGCGGAACTTCGGTCATCCAGTGAAAAGGTGCCGAATACATAATCCGCAGCTGGAGTGCCGGCGCCCTGATACCCCCACCAGGAAAAATTATTGCCGATTCGCTGGATTTCAGGAGGCGTATAGAATGCATCGAATGTCCTGGAATCGTTTGCCGTGACCGGCGTCCAATCGAGTGCCCCTCCACCGAAGGAAAGACCACCCGCGGTGTCCGCATATACGACGCCAGCATAGGTGGCCAGATCAACTAAAACACCCGTCTCCGGAAGTCGCTCGAGCGTTACAGAAGTGTCGGAGTTTATGAATGCGGCATGTTCCGGGAAAAACCGGTTCGGACGACCGCTGGATGTCAATTCCCCAACCGAAATGATACCGCTGAGTGGTGCAACGGGAAGACCCGATACGGAAACATCCAGATCGGCGATTGAATTCAGGGTACATGAATGATTGACCACGGCGTCCCCGGAAACCGAATAATCGCGTACCGCGCTGGCCTTGGTCGGATCGAGGTTCGTGATCTCGCCCGCCAGGAGATCCTCGAGGGATATCCGGTATCCCAGGCAGAAGAGATCGATGATCGATCCCGTTTCCTCTCGTCTGGTATACGGTTCTTTCTGGAATGTGAAGAACAAAAACTCGATCTGGGAGGGTATGTCGATATTTTCAGGGATTTCAACGTCGCCGACCGGGGTAGACATGGGATCCGTAAACGGAGAGATAAGTTCCCAGTTGAATGTTAAGAGTTGTTCAAGGGAAGCGCCGGAAAAGACGATGGCGAGGTCGAGAAAACCGTCATTATTGGCTATGGGTAAGTTTGATACGGTTCCTGAAATGAATGACGTATCAGCCCATTCACCCCGGATCACCGGATCACACCACACGGTTATTGCACCAACGGGACAATCGAAAACCGTTATAGCAGCAAAACCAAAAGCGGAGACTGTAAGGGGAAGCCCCGGGATGAGGGCGGGATCCGAAAGCATCGCGATGCCACTTGCATTTGAATAGACGATGTTACCGAGGAACGGATCATCAGGTGCCGGTCCGATTTGGACGAGCGCATCCTGAATGGTAGCACCGGTTTGGCGTTCCCGTACCGTCACTGTAAGGTCATCGGCAAATGCGATCATTGAACATAATGTTAAGCACAGAAATGCCAAAGTAGCTCTCATACACCATCACCGCTTTCTGATGTTAACCCTCATTTATTATCGAATTTCTATTGTATCCATCGATACCCGGAGGTATCATGAGAAAGCTTTCAGTCTCTCGATATACTCAGGGACTCTGCCATTCGGCTACGCGCATGAATTTCGTCGGTCAGCCCTTCGACAAGCTCAGGGACTGCGTCTATCAGCAAAAGATAAATCCTCCTCATTCCTTTTTCTCAAAGTAATGAGTAAGAAAATTGTTGTTCATGCTCCGAGCAAGACTCCGTCTCCGCTCCCCGCCGAAATGTCAAAGGGATCGTATACGTCTGAATTACACGGATTTCAGTGCTTTCGCGAAAAACCAGGTGAGAAATGCAGGATGGATAGTGTGCAATGACCCGGTTGAACATAAAGGAATTATCGTCGGGAGTAGTCGCCATACACAAGATCGTATCTTCCGAACCCGTTTCGATCGACAAATACAAATTGTCTCCCCAATGAATAATATGTCCAGATCTGATACGGTTTGCTGTCAAGATCGAATGGATGCCGCTCGATCTCGTCAGGGGCGCCGAAGATGATATGTATCATCCCCATATCCGTCTTCCATCCCTCTTCAAAAGACGAAAATTTATCGTTGGAGTACATGATCCTTCGCTCGTACAGAGCAATGCGTTCATTCCACGGGGTTGAAGTAACCGGATCAGATGATGTCCAATACTGAACCCAGAACGCTTGTTTTTCATCGTCCGGCGTCTTTTTGAATGCCTTTATATCCTCTTTGTCTGCTATGTAGTTGAGGAGTCTCAGGGCGTCATCCTCCTCGTTGACCATGCCGAGTATCGACCACGGTATGATAAACGTCCTCGTCATCTCCACTGCATTATCATCGGGATCCAGGATCAGATACAGTATATAGGTGCCCGGCTCCAGGTTACTGATATCAACCGGGATTTCCAGCGTGGTTACGGATTTTGATACGGCTATAGAATCAATGGTTTCTGCACGTATATCATCATTCGCATCAACAATCCTTACATGTGCAGGTACGGTCATATTGGGGATCGAATCGATCGGTGAGTAGACTTCGGCGACTACGCGAATCAAACCGCATTGCGATGGAAGCGTATCGGAAAGCGTATCGCGGCGATATTCACATCCTGATAGAATAATTGAACTCAACTGAATATCCCCGTCCTGCTCACCCGGTACAAGAACTGTTTCCTCCCGTGTACCACGTCTCCGCGTCTCCTTGTCTTCAACCGATAATCGAATAGTATAGGTACCGGCCGGAACAGACAGAATGATCTCCTCTCGTGCATGTGACTTGCGGGTATTCGTTTCTTCGAAGTCGAAAACCTCGACTCTACCCGATAAACGGCCGGAATCAACACGATTTCCTTCGGAATCGGAGATTCGATAGGATACTGCATATGTTGCCACGTAACTCGCATCCCGCTTGAGAAAGAGGAGGTCATCATATGCGACGGCTATACGTAATTTGACGTATGACCCTTTGCCGGGTTCCAGATAACCCGCCGCATCCAGTTCGAATGGTAACGGCATCGCGTTTACAGTGGAAGACAATAGTAGAAGAAAAACCATGGTAGTGAAAAGGAATCTCATGTAAGCACCTCAATATGCAAGAGCGGCATCGATTCGGAGCATTCAGTTGTTTCGTCTGAACAGATGCTGAATGGAGAGTCGAATCGAAGCCATTATTATTCTGAAATCCAGTCCAAGGTTAATGTTATTTATATATGCCAGATCGAATTTCAGTTTGTCTGCAGGAATGGAGTCATACCGGCCGTTGACCTGCGCGAGACCGGTGAGTCCGGGTCTGACGATGAATCGTCGTTCGTATGTGGAATCCTCCTTGACGAACAGATGCACGAATTCAGGCCGTTCCGGTCGAGGGCCCACGAAACTCATCTCTCCTTTCAGGATGTTGATGAGCTGTGGTAACTCGTCCAGATGCGAAAAACGCAGAATTCGCCCGAACCTGGTAACACGGGGATCCTTGGGTTTCGATAATACCGGACCGGATTCGAGCTCGGCATCCGGATACATCGTTCGAAATTTAAACAGTACGAATTTCTTTCTGTTCTTCCCGACTCGAATCTGTCTGAATAAAATGGGACCCGGTCCGGATAGTCTGATGCCGATTGCAAGAAAAGGCACAAGCCACGATGACAGTAGAATACCGAACAAAGCGCCGAAGATATCGCCTGAGCGTTTGATGGCACGGTACCAACTGGAGAGCGGATCCAAAGGAAGCTTGATGAGTGGCATGCCCGCTATATTTGTTAGCTCCACTCTTCCAATGAGAATCTCATAGAGATTCGGTAAGATTTTTACATTCGTTCCCATATTTTCACATGTCGCTATTACATTCATCAGACGATGTGGTGCCCAGGAACCGATGGCAATAATCACTTCCGTCAATGCATATCGATGCAGTACTTCCGATAAATCATCAACGGTTCCCAAGAGGCGTTCTCCTGAAGGAATCTCCGGTTCATCTGCGATAAAACCCATGAATGTTGATCCCGTTGATAATCTGCTCTTGAATTCCTCGCTCAGACGTCTCGCCGGTTCATTGGTTCCAATGATAGCTATTCTGTTTACAGCATGTCTTGGAGCATATTTCGATAAGATGTATGTTTTGCTCACGCTCAATGCTACGGTGCTGAGTATCCATCCAAGGACGAACACCGAGCGCGGGTACGGAAACAGAATAGTGCTGAATCCCCTGTGCACGAACGTGGCAAAGACCACGATACCCATCGAAAAGGCAACGGCACGCAATGTTTCATACACAATCTGGACCGCATCCCGTTCCCGTACACTCGAATAAAGTCTGGTCATGGCCATGGTTCCGATGGTTACCACCGTTATAAGGGGCGCGGCTTTTAGATACGCATTGAAATGTGGTTGGATCGCGCCACCGAGTTTCAGATAAAATGCGGCAATCTGCCCGGCGTTGATCAGTATGCCATCCAATGCCATTGCTGCGATTCGTTTGGCCGTTGGAATGAAACCGGCTATGATACCGCGTACAAAAACACCGCAAAAAATGAGCCAGTTGAGTGGTCTTACCAGTGCTCCGGCAAAGTGTTTTTGATGGAAAAGCACCATGGCTCGATGGAATTCGTAGAGGCTGCGGATCCTGTTTCGCTTACTTAGACCGCCCTTATAATGAATGATCTCCGCCCTGGGATTATAGAGGACCTTCCACCCTTTCTGCTGAGCTCGCAGACACCAGTCGAGTTCTTCTCCATACAGGAAAAATCGTTCATCGAGATATCCAACATCTCGGATAATCTCACGACGCAGCATGAGAAAGGAGCCTGATACGGCATCAACCTCCATCTCGGTGTCCGGATCCATGAATCCCAGATTATACCGGCCGAATTTCTGACTGGTGGGGAAAATTCTGGACAACCCGACGAGCCGGTAAAATGCAATCCATGGTGTGGGTATCGTACGCCGACATGCCGGTTGGAGGCTTAAATCCGGATTTAATACTTTGCAACCCGAGATACCCGCCTCAGGATGCGACGACATGAACTCCACCATTTCGGTCAGAGCATCACCAAGGATACGAGTATCAGGATTCATGAGGAGAATGTATTGACCCCGGCAGTGTTCGAATGCCACGTTATTGGCTTTGGCAAAACCGAGGTTTGCTTCATTTTCTATAATACGCACCTGAGGGTAGGATTTTTTCACCAGAGTTAGGCTGTTGTCTTTGGACGCATTGTCAACGAGGATGACTTCTATCACTATCCCACGGGTATGCCGATAGATGGAATCGAGGCATTCATCCAGATATTCCTCGCCGTTCCAATTGACGATTACTACCGACAAGACCGGTGTGTCGGAGACGTCATTCATTACTTCAGCGCGCTGTTTTCCTACTGCTATTGATTTTGTCGTCACATTCAATACCACAGTGTCATCGCTTTGGAAGTATCCACCTTCTGAAACGTGAAATATCCCGTCGCATGAGTCCGGGTTCATTACGCCACAGCATATATCGTTCCTTCAGGCGTTTTCCCAATCGTCTTGGTGAACGGTTATACATATGAAATAGATACTGCATTTTTGTTTCCAAATCGCGAAAGGTCACAGATTGCGGCAATCGCATTCCACGATCTTCACTCCGAAAATAATAGTCATGAGGATTTATTGTGAAAAAATCATGACGACTCATGTTCTCAACAACAACACCTTCTTTCAATGCCGCTTTGAACAAGGCTGTTCCGGGAAAGGCTTCGTATCCTGATAGACTGGCGAAATCCGGGGCGATTTCTTTCATGAAGCGGTATGTCTCCTCGGTTTCCTCAAGGGATTCTCCGGGTAAACCCATCATGAAATAGGCAGTCCAATGTATTCCGCTCTTTCTGAGCCATGAAGCCGCCTGTCTGATGGTGTCTTTGTCGAGTCTCCTGTCTATCGTCTTCATCAGCCGCTCTGAGCCCGTCTCGACACCGATTTTAATTCCGGTACAGCCCGATTCCTTCATGATAGAAAGCAGTTCCGGATCAAACGTGTCAACCCTGGTTACACAATCCCATGAAAGGCTCAATTCTTTGAGTATATTGCAGATTGCGGTCGTTCGTTCGCTATTCATGGTGAATACGTCGTCTTTGAACGTTATATGTCGGACGGCGTAGGTTGTTCTGAGATGCTCCATTTCCTCACCGATATCATCCACTGACCGCATGCGTACGCGTTTTCTCCAGAGACCGCGGCTGAAGCAGTATGTACAGGAAAACGGGCATCCCCGTGCCGTCATAACCAGTCCCAGATCCTCTCTGGCGTAATCGGTATGGAGCAGGACATCCCGTGAGGGTGCGGGTACCGCGGTGACATCAACGGGGGACGCCTCGGAGTACTGTTCAGGTGAAAGCCGGGTGACAACCCCCGGTATATCAACAGACGGACGATCAAAATCCGGTCGAGATAATGATGTGAGTCTGTTGAGACATTCTTCCGCTTCACCAATAAAGACTGCATCGAGTTCCGGTGCATTCTCCAATAGTTCCCGGGCGCGAACTACCGCATGAGGTCCCCCGACGATGATGGGGATATCCGGCGCACATGCCCGAATAACGGTAGCGGTTTGAAGTACCGACGCGGTTTTGGCAGTGAGAGCCGTAATGCCGATCCAATCAGGTTTCAGCCGATCAATCGTTTCTTTTAATTCAACCCAGATTGGGTGATTCCGTCGCTGTACTGCTGAGAGATAGGAAGGATATGCCTGATAGAGTCTCTGGTAATCGACATTGGCTGCAGAGGGATCGTGATCAGCATCATATACCCAGGAGTCGTGACCCATTTGTCGTGCCGATGTGGCGAGTGATGCAAGGCCATAGGGAAAATACCGCGTGTAGTACCCCATGAATCGATAAAACGGGGGGTCTATGAACAGGAGTCGCATGGGAACGCTCGTGAGAGGCTTGTGGTAAGTATGTCACGATACACTTGACGGCGGTCACTCCGGATTATGTTGATGGCCGCGTACATGGCAAAGAGCGTCGATGCAGAAGCAGCAGCTACCCACGTGCCATGACGCCTGAAGTATCGAAGAGCTCCTATAGCCCGATGTCGTGTGGCATCGGAAGAAAGCGGGGAACCGCTTCCCCCGATTACATGATATGCGGTCACGTCTGGTGTGAATCCAACACTCCAGCCCGCATCGCCAAGGCGTTTGCAGAAATCTTTCTCCTCATAGTAGAGAAAAAATCCGGGATCGAAGGGTCCGGCATCAAAGAGAGCTTGCGGTCTTATCATCATACAGGCGCCGGTAATCATCTCCACGGTCTTTTCGTCATCGTGAGGATCGAGTTGACCGAATTGATGTTTCATGGGAGTCTTTCCGAGAAGTCTTTTCATTGATTGCGGTACGCGGTTGTTCATGTTGAGGAGATATCCGATCAGCTGAATGATCGTCGGTAAACGATATCCGCTGGTCTGAAGCGAACCGTCGGGATGAAGAAGCCGTGGGCCAACCATGGCGATGTTCGGATTACGATTAAGATAGGAGACCAGCCCCGAAATCAGACCATTTCCTATTGTGACATCGGGATTAACAACCAGAATATACGATGTTTTATCCAGGTAGGCACATCCACGATTCACGCCACGCCCGAAGCCGAGATTTGCGCCTGGTTCATCCCACAGCACGTCAGGATAACGTGATTTGAGTACATCGGGAATTGCGAGATCGTCATTATTGACCACGATCACCGAACGAACTTGTGATCGTAGATGTTGAAGACATGTATCGAGAAGATCGAACGATCCGAAATGAACGACGATTGCATCTGCGACTTCAATCATGATATTCCCGATAGTTCAGGTTGTAATAGAGAAACTTGACGCATTCGTTAAATATGGTAACCATGCCATCCTCGGTCTCCCACCAGGGGCGCCAATCTATTTCAGGAATCGGGACCACGGCTATTGATCTATGAATATCAGAGGAGTCAAAGACTCTCTTCAATATCCAGGATGTTCGCGCGCTGTGGTAGCTTGACGTTACGAAAATAAGAGAATCGATTCCTGTTTCAGATGCCCATTTCCGAGCGGCTTGTGCTTCTTCGAGCGTACTCGACACTACGATGGAAGTTACATGGATCGTATTTTGTGGAATCCCTGATCGTATAAGGACTGTACATGCAATTGCTGATTCATCTGGTACGAGACCGAATGTTGCGATAGATTCTTTCTCAATTTTGCCCATGGCCACCCGATCTGCATATCCTTCTTTTAGTAATCGTGAAGCATAGAGGGCGCGGTGCCCCGAATCTCCTAATAGAATGAAAACCGCATCCGAGTGAGGGGGAAGGCGCTCCCATTTCTCAAGAAAATGAACCGGCATCTCCATGAAACGTTCCCATTCATGAATGAAGATCAGAATCAGTACCATGAGGACGAATAGAAGGGCGAAAAGACGATTACGAGATTTCATCGTTTCTCCCCCGAATCCTCCGTGGGACGAAATACCCGATACTGTCTGCCGATCCATGGGAATATCGCCTTCAGGAAGCCCTTCGGACGTTTTCGTTCCCGAATAAGATGCGGCAGTGATTGTATTGCTTCCAGTTTCGCAGCCCATACCAGAGCCCCTCTGCCACGGAGGGCATGCCTCAACAGGCTGGCACTCTGGTAAAGGACATGAACCGGACCCCAGATAAACCAGGTCCACACGGGAATGTTTAACCAGAACGCCCATTCGAGGTTACGCTGCGCCAATGACAATGAACGAGTGGGGTTTCGTTTCAAGGTCTGTCCGCCGAGGTGAAGAACGCGTGCCGATGGAACAGAAACGGACGTGAATCCCGCGTACCGGAGCCGGAAAGCAAGATCGATATCTTCATCCTGAGCAAAATACATCTCTTCGAAT
>Ga0180433_10004871_pt1 | contig 18595 bp, 18 predicted proteins | sample SS_ome_8_FD_132980 | JGI IMG/M metagenome (GOLD analysis project Ga0180433, IMG submission 132980) | Hypersaline lake sediment archaeal communities from the Salton Sea, California, USA - SS_1_D_1 metaG | ecosystem: Environmental > Aquatic > Non-marine Saline and Alkaline > Hypersaline >... | reverse complement strand
TGATGAAATATTTAAAGTATACGAATTCTCTAATTAAATTTTTAATATTTTCAGTATTTTACTTTAAAATTTTTAGTTTAATATAGTAATATTTATATAGTTTGAAGTAGCATATTTATATTTAACCCTTAAGTCAGTATAAAAGAGTGGATTAAAATGAGGATAATAAAAAGAAAAATAAAATCTAATAAAGCTCTTTCAGAAGTTTTAGGAACAATTTTACTACTAGGAATTACTGTATCAGTGTTTTCAGTTGTATATGCCTCCTTTTTTTCAATTGAAGTAGGGCCTTCCGCTCCTTATGTAAATATAGTTGGAACAATTGAAGATAACAATCTTATTCTAGAACACAGAGGGGGCAATTCTTTAGAACTCGATACAAAAGTAATCTATTATCTGCAAGATGGTACAACTCATAATTGCAGAATTGGAGATGCAGATTATCTTAATTCTACTTATAAAAACGATGGAGAATGGGGTATCGGCGAGAGATTTGTTTTTCCATTAAGCACCCTTAGTAACTATGTTCAATTTGAACCAATAGATGTCATGGTAGTTGACATGACTAGTAACACTGTAATAATGATGGGGACACTTCAGGAAGCAAGAATTGCAGATATTGGTATTAATTTAGAAGTAGATAATCCAAATCCGGAATTATATGAAGAAATTAAATTAGATGTTATAGCAAGAAATAATGGACCAAGTTATGCAAAAGAAATAGTTATAAAAGATCGCATAAAAGATGGTCTCAGATATATTGAGCATTCAGCATCAAATGGCGATGTAAATTATGATTATGAAACTGGTTTATGGGATATATCCTACTTAGATCCAGGAGAAGAAGCACATCTTAGTATTGATGCATCGGTAACAGGATTACCCTCAGAAACTTTCACCCAACTAGCTGTCATAATCGATGGTTCAAGAGATAACATTCCAAATAACTGGATCATTGGAAAACAAGGCTTATCAAATGCTATTCGACATGGATACATCCCTCACACAGGGATGATAGAGCTTACAGTAATACAATATGGTTCAGTAGCAATCGATACACATGTAACCCCATATGATAACTATGCTGTAGTTGAAACAGGACCAGTTGTCTTAACAGAATCCAACTATTTAGATATTGCAGATGAGATAACTAGTATAAATCAAATGGGTGGACGTTCTCCTCTATCCTCCGGTCTTAACTTAGCACGAATGGAATTAAAAAATTCATCAAACTTCAATCCTTCAAATATACAAAATATAAATTTGATGATATCAAAAGTTCCAGATTGTGAATTAGTTTACTATGATGACGTAATATCTACTTATGCTCCATATCGGGAGGCAAAAGATGATGCAACAAACATACGAAACATGTTAATATCTGATCTTGGCATGGATTCAGAACAAGATCAGATAAATGCAGAGATTATAAAATACCCAATTAGTCAGAATAATGATCCATGGAACACAAACAGTTCATGGCTGACAAATGATATCGCATGGCCTGGTTCATATTATTTAAGTCGTCCTGATATTTGGCCACCTCCAGGACCTGGATGGGTAAAAAACATATACAACTCAGAAGGAATTGTTGAATGTTTAGCTCGCCCTTTTTACACAAATGCTGTAAATGAGAGATACAACACTGCAGAACTAATATCAACAATGTATCTTGACAACAATCCAATAAATAACATTGCAACAGTAGAAATTCATTTGGAGGAGAAATGATATCTATGAAAAAAACTAAGATATTTAACAGAAAAATAAAAAATTCCGAAGATGGAGTTGCTGGAGTAGTCGTAGCAATACTAATGATAGGATTAATAATAACTGCACTAGGATTCATACAAGGAATTTATATACCTCAATGGATGGAACAAAAAGAAGCAGAACACATGGAAGAAATACAAAATCAATTCTCCCAGTTAAAATTTGCTATAGACACACTTTCTCTAGCTGAAAAAGAGTACAGCACAATATCAACCCCGATAACACTTGGCAGTAAAGAAATGCCTTTCCTCACCTCAACACGCTCATATGGAAGTCTTAAAGTAAATCAGGAAGATTGTGAAATCATAATCACCGCTAATGGTAATGTAGAATATCCCTTTGTTCTTGGAGCTTTAACATACACATCTGATAATGCATATTTAATTGAACAATCATTATCTTATGAAACCGGTGGAGTAATATTGAGTCAAGAAGATGGAGACATAATTACTATTCAACCATCAGTATATATGAATGAACAACAAGCTTTGTCATTTGAGATGATAAGACTTATTGGAATAAGTGGAAAAACAACGGCTAGTGGTTATGGAACATATCCAGTACAGACAAGGTACTCCGATTCAAACACACAAAGAATAGGGAATGTTAAAAAGATAACAATAAATAATACACACCCAAATGCCTGGGAAAAATTCTTTGATAACTTGTTCAAAAATTATGATGATATAAATTGTACAATAGAAAACAATAATGTAGTTATAAAACCAGAATCAGATTCAGTAGATGCAACAATTCCAGATGTATCAATACATCTTACAGATATAAAAATTCAGATATCACCAGGATGGGTTGAATAAAAAAATACTTTTGCAAACTAATAAAACTTAAAACAATTTTTTTTATTCTCGACAAACTAATATAACAAATGTATATTTTTCTAATTTAAGGCAGGGGTAACCAAGCATGGCCAAAGGTGCAGCGTTCAGGGCGCTGTCCTGCAGAGGTTCAAGGGTTCAAATCCCTTCCCCTGCATTTTGAATATTAATATTTTCTAATCGGGGATTGGAAAAAATAAATTAGTGCAGGAACTACAATTTTTAAAAAATTTAGTATTATATGTAATCATAATATAACAAAATGTTAAATATATAACAAAAAAAATTTATTTTGTTATGATAAGGACGTAAGATATTTATTAGTTTTTATCTCTACAAAGGGGGAGCATGGTGATTTAAAAATGAGAAAGAAAATATTTTGCATAGGAATTTTTGTAATATTTTTAACTGGAGGGATCTTATCATCATCTGTAACAGCAAAAAATATAGAAAAAACTTATGACAATAAAACTGAATATAATAAATTAAAACCGATTAACCCAGAAACTGAACTCAATCCAAAGGAATTTAGTCTAACAAAGAGAATAATAAATGGATTAGATATTGAATTTGAAAAAGCTCTATCAAATTCAAATAATGATAATTCTTTTGAATTAAAAAACGGTCTTGAAAAAATCAAAATTACTCTTGAGCCACCATGGAACAGTGACTGGGTCAAACATAAAAACAAATGGGGAATTTCTGATTGTTGGCAAGAAAACACAGAAATTGACGGAGAATCAGGAAAGACAACTCTCCACTCATGGGCAGGTCCTGGTGCTGGTTTAGCTACTATTGATGTTAATCTTAGACATTTTCAGGGATTTCGCCCACCAAAAGAATCAGATTATTATTTTACATATAAGTTTCATCAAGAGGGAGAAATAAAAATTGAATCTATGGAACTAGTAGTTGGTGCGTCTGCTGCAAGAGGCACAGTTACTTTTTACTATTATTTATGGGATGGAGATACAATATCTTTTGAAAAATCAACAGTGGTCGAAGAACATATTTCTATAGGAGGAATAAACAATGGCGAATGGTCTTATTCGAAAACAAAAATTTATAGTAATTCAGCTCACCTAGAAAAAGATGTATTGTATACTTTTGGGGTTAATGGCATTCCTTATGTTTCATCTGATGGTATTGGCACTTGTTCAGGTTTAGCTGATCAATGGGTAACAAAATCAGCTCTTCAAAAAGTAGAGATAGAATGGGCAAACAGCCCTCCAAATACACCTGAAAATGTAGGTCCAAAAAATAAAGCGACAGATGTTTCAACTTCAACTAATCTTAGATGGTCATGTGATGATCCAGATGGATATTATGATTCATTAATGTATGATGTTTACTTTGGTACTTCATCTAATCCCCCAAGGGTTTCTTCAGGAGAAACAAGCACAATATACAATCCAGGTAGCCTAAAAAAAGAAGAAACATATTACTGGAAGATAAAAGCAATAGATAGCAAAGGATCAGAAAAAACAAGTCCTATTTGGAGATTTACTACAAAAGAAAACGGTTGCTGTTTTCCAGCGGGAACAAGAATAACACTAGCCGATGGAACACACAAAAACATTGAAGATATAAAAATTGGAGATAAGGTTTTATCATATGATACTGAAAAAAATAAATATAGTTCTTGGAGAGTAAAACTACCAGGCGGGCCCGTCCATCCTGTAATAACAATAAACAAAGGACTAATACAAGCAACAGTTGACCATCCGTTTTACATAAAAAAACCAAATGGTAAAACCTGCTGGGGCGCATACAATGTTGAAAGAGCGGAAAAATTTACAACAAAAAATAATGATATAGTAAAAATGGAAATTGGCGACAAACTGTTTACATCAGAAGAAGAATGGATAAAAATCACAGATATAGAATACAATCCAGAACCAGTACAAACATACAACATCTTATCTTTTTCAGGAACAAAAACCTATTTTGCAAACAATCTTTTAGTTTACGAGGAACATCCGCCACACATAATAACAGAGTGGGTAATAAGACTAATTGGAAAAAAGTTACCTAGAATAGAAAAAATGTTGGATTCAAGCATTGTTTTCAACAGGTTACTTAGAATTCTTCCATAATCTTAAGAATATTTGAAAAGATATAGGCACTAAAAATGGAAAAAAATAATTTATTTACATCTAAAGGAATAATAATTATAGCGATATCTTTTTTAATAATTGCAATTTTAGATGTCTATTTTCTTTTAAATCAACTAATCAGTCAATATATTACAGTTTTTGCTTTTTCAGTTATAATATTTTTCATATCAATAATTATGATGTTTTATGGAATAAGTTACATGTTAAAAGGAAAAAATGAGTTTAACACTGATCATAAAAAAAGTGTTAGTCTTGGTGGAAATCTAATAATATTTGGAATTCTACTTTATTTATTTGGAAAAATGTTTATTTTACCTTCTATAACTGAAAATTCTTTTTTAAAATCAATTATACAAACAATTATTGGAATTCCTTTTTTGTTAGGGCTAGTATTTATGATAAAAGAGTTAGCAGATAAGAATATTAGAAATTTACTTTGGACAGGATTTTTTTTAAATGTTATATTGAACTTTTTTATCCCGTGGTTATTTTATTCAGAGTATTATGAAGACATGATAACAAACAATTCAATATATTCTATCACACTAATATTTCTATCAATTATCCCTGCACTTATTTTTGTTTTTGTTTACTATAAAACATATCTTAAAATTGGAAAAAAATCTTATTAAAGATAAAAATATTTAATTTTTGACTTCTTTACTCTCTTTTACGATATCAACATATGAAAAGAAAAACTAAAGAATAATATTATAAAACTAGTTCACTATAGGATTATGATAAAAATGTCTGAAAGAACCTATGAATGTAAAAATTGCGGTAAAAGAGTACAAGCACCAGACGATAAAAACCCTGAATGTTGCGGAGAAAAAATGATACAGCTCCCTTTAGATGTATGTACACAACCTCATGAAGCCGAATACTCAGGTCCATTTGAAGAAGACGAACCCTGTGACAACGGAAGATGATAAAAGCAGCTATTCTAGATGGATACATTGATGAGCCGACATGCTTGGGCGTACCACCATATATAAGCCCATATCCCCGATATATAGCTGGTGCAATTTTAGATAATAACCCAAAAAATATTGTTGATTATCATACAATAGATCAAATAAGAAACAGCCAAACTATTTTGAAAAAAATAAATAACTATAATTTAGTAATTACTATCGCAGGATCATCTGTACCAGGTAAATACCTATCAGGATACCCTGCAAGTCCAAACGAAATAACAAAAATTATGAGCTATCTAAAAACACCTGTTAAAATCTTATGTGGACCTGCAGCAAGATATGGTTTCGGACAATTCGGTGGGAAAAAAACTAGAAAAATCGACACAAAAAATTTTTTTGATTTTATAGTAAAGAGTGACTGCGAGATATTTATAAGTAATTTTTTAGAAGAAAAAATTAATCCAGATATCTGTAGAAAAAACTCAGAAAGTATAAAAACTTATGCAGAAAAAGGAGCAAAGATTGTAAAAAAACATCCTTTTTTCCCAGATTACTTGATATGTGAAATAGAAACATATCGGGGTTGTCCAAGAAATATTGTTGGAGGATGCAGTTTTTGTAGTGAACCACTGAAAGGTTCTCCGGATTTTAGACCGGTAAATGATATAGTAGGTGAAATAAAAAAATTATATGAAAGCGGAGTTAGAAATTTTAGACTGGGAAATCAACCCTGTTTTTTTTCATATAAAGCACATGATGCAACAAAAAAAGAATTTCCAAGACCAAACCCAGCGGCAATAGAAGAATTATTAAGAAAAATTAGAAGTGCTGCTCCAAAACTAAGAACTCTTCATATAGACAACGCAAATCCGGGAGTTATCGCTAGATACCCAGAAGAAAGCAAGAAAATCGCTGAAACAATAATAGAGTATCATACCCCAGGTGATGTAGCAGCTTTTGGTGTTGAAAGTGTAGATCCAAAGGTTATAAAAGAAAACAATTTAAAAGCAAGCGAAAAACAAGTATATTCAGCAATAAAAATTTTAAATGAAGTAGGACGGAAAAAAGGATATAATGGTATGCCAGAACTTTTACCTGGGCTTAATTTTGTATTCGGCCTTAAAGGTGAAACAAAAAAAACTTTTGATTTAAACTATAATTTTTTGAAAAAAATAGTTAAAAATGATTTATTAGTAAGACGAATCAATCTAAGACAAATTATCCCAATACCTGGTACAAGAATGGAAGATGTTGGAAATAAACTTGTTTTAAAACATAAAAAAAATTTTAAACATTTTAAATACAAAGTTAAAACAAATATAATGCAGGTTTTACTAAAAAAAATGCTACCAGAAAAAACTATTTTAAGAGAGGTATACACAGAAAAACATGACGGAAAACTTACCCTCGCCAGACAAATAGGTAGTTATCCTTTACTTGTAGGGATACCTGGAAGATATGATTTAGGACAGTTTTTGGATGTAAAAATTGTTGATTATGGATTTCGTTCAATAACTGGAATACCCTACCCTTTTGATATTAATAATACACAGAGAGAAACACTTACGGCAATACCAGGATTAGGTAAAAAAAGAGCGATAAAAATTCTTGCAAATAGGCCTTTTAAAAATAAAAAAGAGCTTTTTTCTATTTTTGAAGATAAAGAATTCAAAAAAACATTTCAAGAATACCTATAAAAAACAGTGAGCTATTAATATTAAATCTCTTATTTGTTTTTCATATGGAAAAAGAAAAAATCAAAAAACTAGAACAAAAAATCAATTATACATTCAAAAATAAAAATCTTTTAGTAAATTCCATGACCCATAAAACATATGCTTTTGAAGCAAAAACACCAGTTGAATACAATGAAAGATTAGAGTTTCTTGGTGATAGCATACTTGGGTTTGTTACTGCAAAAATATTATATGATACAAATAAATATTTTTCAGAAGGAGAATTAACAAGGAGAAGATCACTACTGGTAAATAATGCATTACTTGCAGAAAAGGCAAAAGAACTGCAAATTGGAAACTATCTAAGATTAGGAAAAGGCGAAAAACTACAAAACGGTTCAAAAAATCCTACTAACCTAGCAAACGCTCTTGAAGCATTAATAGGCGCGATATTTCTAGATTCAGATATAAAAAAAGTTACTGAATTTATTAAAAATACAATTTTTGAAAAAGAAATACAACTCTAAAAACTATATGTTTTTTACAACGTTATGTGCATAATTATTAACATTTTTCATTGTATTTACTAATAGTTCATAGGGTTCATCCTCAATATTAACAAGACCATTATTTGAATTTTCTCCATCAAAACGTCCTGTTTTTGGTTGATCACAATATCCAAACCAGTGGTATCCAATACTATATTTTTTTTCTATAAAACCACGAGTTAAAATCTCAGAACAAAGTGCTCTTTGTTTTTGTGTTCTTAAAACCGGCATAAAGATATTAGAAGGTTTTGTATTAGGAAGACCTGAATCTTTTGCTCTGAAATAAAACTCAGATATTAAAACAGGTTTATTTGTCAAATCATGATATTCCTGTAAATAAAAATTAGGGCTAGTAAAACCAACAATGTCCTTAAAAATAAGCCAAAAAGGAAAAATAAAAAGTCTCGCCGGATAATGATTAACTGATACCACATCAACATAATCTTTACATGCCTTTACAACTTCTCGGGGTGTTGTATATGACTGAAAACGACACCCTAAAATCAAATGATTCTCATCATATTTATGTATATTCTGATAACATATTTTAAAAAACTGCTCTGCAACTACATATAAAAAATCGTTATGATCATTTCTTGCTTCAATTGTATAAGGCCACATGCCAAGTCCTTTTTTATATAAAATTTCCTCAAAATCATCAATAGTAGTTCTCCAAGCTAGATTAAATTTAGTTATATTGTTTTCATATCTGTCCTTTAAAAATTCTACAAGCCTAATTTTTCCTGGACTATTAGAATCAAGTTTCATATATGTATCAAAAATATCTAGAAGAGATCTCCAATCAGACCCCCAATGAACTTCGTTGTCTAAAAAATAGCCAATTAGATTTGTATCATTTGAAATATTGGTAATTTTCATACTACATCTTTCATCCACTTTATCTATCCATTCATCTGAAAAATAATCTGATATCTCTCCACTTATCCAATCATCAAATGCTAGACCTAAGTTCTCAGTATAATAAAAACCTGTATTTCGGATATACTTTCCACTACCACCCAGACTGTTAAAACCCCAATCTACAAGTCTATCATGGGTTATGTTTGCCCAGTTTTCTTCGTTTCCATATTTTTTAATTATATTATTGTAATACTCGCTATAACCTAAAACTGGAGAATAACCGTTATTAGCAGATATTGAACCGATACCTGTAGAATAAAAAGCCTCTTCATTAGGATTAACAAAACACCACCTATCGTTCCTCTCTTCTACCTTAAAAAAATTATTTTGAGAGATATCCGACGAACTAACCTGAAAACAAGAAAAAATTAGGATAAATAAAATAAAGAAAAAACAAAATTTTTTTGAAATATATTTCCCCATAATAATTTACAAATAATAAATCTATATTTAAAGTTTAATAAAAAGAGTTTTCTATTATGAGGAAATTTTAAATAAGAATTATTATTATGTTTTATTAACAGACGTTAAAAATAACGTTTGTTATAACTAGAGGGAGTAATAAACATGAGAAAAATACTAATTTTATTAGTAGTAGGAATATTAATAGCTAGTGGACTAGGAATCGCTGTAACATCAGCAGAAACAGACACCAAAATAGAAAAAGAACAACTCTTTTTTTCAAAACCTGCGATAAACCAAGAAAAAGAATACGCAACCATAGAAATAAAAGAAGCAAACTCATACTTGATGGAACAAAATAAACCCATGCTTCCAACATACACACATACATTTACATATCCATTCAACACACAAATAAAAAACATAGAATGCACAGTAAAAGAAACAAAACAAATAGAAATTACAAAACAAATACAGCCAACACCGGAGGTAGTATCAGTAGGTCTTGCAACAGAGACAAGAAAAGAACAAACAAGCTACAACCTAAACGAACCCTACCCAGATAAATGGTACGAATATGACATAGGAACAGGTATGATAGACAACACAAGAAGTAAAATAGTTAAGATAGAAATTTTACCAGTAAAATACAACCCTCAGGATAACTATATAGAATGGGCTGAAGAAGTAGAAATACAAATCGAATACGAAACACTAATAGAAACTACAAATTATGATGAAGAATATGATCTTATAATATTAACTCCAGGTAAGTATAGTGGCGGTCTTCAACCATTGGTTAATCATAAAAACAACAGAGGAGTTTCAACAAAACTAGTAACACTAAATGAGATATCACTTGGTACATACTTCCCAGCAGAAGGAAGAGACGACATAGAAGAAATAAAATACTTTATAAAAAACGCAATAGAAAACTGGAATTCAAGATATGTTCTTTTAATTGGAGGTGAAGACGACTTTCCTGCAAGAGAAACCCATGTTTATGTTGATTATGGTAACGGTGACGATGAGTTATTTGTTACAGATCTATACTATGCTGATATTTATGATGAAGAAAACAATTTTGCAAGCTGGGATACAAACGAAAACGATATTTTTGCAGAGTACAACTGGGATGGAGAAAACGATGAGGTAGATCTTTATCCAGATATACATCTTGGCCGTCTAGCTTGTACTAGTGACACCCAAGTAACAAACTGTGTTAACAAAATTATGAATTATGAAAATAACAAAGCATATACACAAGATTTTTTCACAAATATAATGGTAATTGGAGGAGATACAAGCCCAGAAGATGAAGAAGATGTAAACGAAGGAGAAGTTGTTAACCAAGCAGTATTAGATGTCATGGATGGTTTTATCCCAACAAAATGCTGGGTATCAGAAGGAACGTTAACAACAAAAACACCGATCAATAATGGATTTTCAAAAGGAGTGGGATTTGTAGATTTCTCAGGTCATGGTAATCCTTCATTATGGGCTACTCATCCACATGGCGAGTCTAATAGATGGCTACCACTTGGTTCTTATCTAAATTCAGATGCTTCTTCACTTAATAACGGCGATGAATTACCAATCGTTATAACTGGTGCATGTAGTGTTGCTAAATACATCGATAAAAAGAATTGTTTCACTTGGAGTTTTGTTTCAAATCCAAACGGTGGAGGAATAGCTGCCGTTGGTCCTTCCTCACTTTCATGGGGATATACCACTTCTTATGTTACCCAAGGTCTAGGCGGTAAAATGCAAGTCGAGCTGTTTAAAGCATATGCAGAAGATGGAGCTTTATCTTTTGGAGAGATGTGGACTAACGCTATCAGTAATTACATAGGCACACGTATGGATGGAGGAGATCATAAGACAATCCAACAATGGCAACCATTTGGAGATCCGTCACTTGCAATAGGAAAAGAATCTTTACCACCTGAAAAACCAGAGACACCTAATGGACCAGCTTCAGGTAAAACTGGAAAGGAATATACATATACCTCAAGTACCACCGATCCTGATGATGATGAATTATACTATCTATTTGATTGGGGAAATGAAGTATATAGCAATTGGTTAGGACCATATGAATCAGGTGACGAAGTATCAGCAACTCATACATGGACTGTAGAAGATGACTATCAAATACGTGTCAAATCAAAAGATCAACATGGAGTTCAAAGTGAGTGGTCTGATCCATTAGTAGTTTCAATGCCAAAGACAAAAATGCACAGCATGCCTATATTTGAAAAAATAATGATGTTTTTACAAGAATATTTTCCAAACATCATAGATTTTTTAACCTAAAAATCTCTATTTTTTCATTATTATAACTGATACTATTCAAAATATCATATCTAAAAGAAGTTTTAGATAAAATATCAAAGAGATATTCTTTATTTGCTAGACTACTAAAAACAAAATATACAAAACCAGTTGGGGTAAGATATTTTTGTACATTCAAGATAAATTTTTTTGTAACCTCTAAACCTGTTTTTCCACCATCAACAGCCGTGTTAAACCACTTATCATCAATAATATCCTCTTTTAAGGATGGGAGATATGGTGGGTTAAAAACAATTATATCAAATATTTCATTTTCGCTTATAGGAGAGAATAAATCCCCTTTTCGAACCTCAAAATATCCTTTAATTAGATTCTTATTATAATTGTAATTTTCTTTTGTATTTTCTATTGCAAAAGGGTTAATATCTGTACAAACTACATTCGCACCTTTTTTAGCACATGCTAAACCTATTATCCCACATCCGCACCCAATATCGAGCATTTTGTCATCTTTTTTTATTTTAACTGATTCGATAAGCTGAAATGTATCCTCCGCAGGATCGTATACCTCAGGATGAATTTTAAATGTTAAACCTTTGAATTTAAATGTTTTATAACCTTTATTTTTCATGTTAATATCAGTTCGGAAAAAACATTTTTTTATAAAGTTTTTTTGTATCATTTCAAAAAGTTTTATAAATAAATAAACACTGCCAAAGTTTATGAAAGATATAACAAAAGCACAAATAACAATTGGATTACTTGCTTTTTTTGCAACTGTATGGGTTGTAGCTTTAAATCTTGATTATTCTGATTTATTAAATTCATTATTTGTTTTGCTTATTCAGTTTGTAGCTATAATGGTTCTTTCTTATGTGATAATTGCTATACTTGAATGGGTAAATATCTTTGATCTTAATACAAATGCTATTTTAACATTAATTGTTGATGTAACCGTTCTTTCAGTTCTTATACTTAGGATCGTGATATGATTTTAATAAAAAAATTTATTTTATAAATTTTAAACCTAACATTTGCTTTTTTCTAATAATATTTCTAAGTTTATTATTTTCCTCTACATTATTATTTCAATTTTTTCTATTTCACTTTTTCTTTTTTTAATCATTTTTTTTCGTTTAAAAACTAAATATAAAAACGGAAATGTAATTATTGCAATTAAGAGAATCGCCACTGAAGTTACATAAATTATTGCAGTTTCAATTCCCTGTGTATGATATATATCATCTGCATAATTATATGCAAAAAAATAAAAACCAACAAGCGCAATAAAGCTATAAATTGATATAATAAATTGGATTTTTCTCCATTTCTTTAAAGATGCAGGAAATTTTATTTTGTTTATTGTTATGATTTTTAAGATTTTGTGATAATCACTTTTTTCAAGATTTTCTTTAAAAATATTGATAAAAGCATATTTTTTTATTATGCTTGCAGGAAATATAGACAAGATTATTTTATTGTTTTTTTCAATTACAAATACGTTTGCTTCTTCAAAGGGCACAGTACGTTTTAACTTTAAACTCTCAATTATTAGTAAAAAATGTGATGAATTTTGAAAAATTGTTTTTATATCATAAAATTTAATTGTTAAATCATCAATATTCTTATTAACTTGATTAATAAAAACCTTGATGAGTTCTTTTTTATTTTTCATCCTTGTTTCTTCATAATCAGGAATTTCCACTTTATCCCATCTCCTAAAATTATATAACAAATAATGCAACTTATACTTTGCTTAAAATGGGTTATGTTATGTTTAACCTTCTGAAAAACTATTTTTTATCTATTTTATCTAAAAACTTTCTGAATTTTTCTTCTGTTTCTCTAAGAGCATTTTCTGCTATTTTATGATCTGTATTATTTTGAATAATAAATGCCACTCCATTTTTTCCGTCTTCAAAGGTTATTGATATTATTTTTACATTTAAAAAAATACCATCTTCTTTTAATTCACAGTTTATTTCTTGGATAAAATCTTCACCATTAACTGCACTATTGATTCCGCTTTGTATCTCGTCATGTTCATTAAAAAAATTTAGGATATTTGTATCAATTTTTTCACCTATAAGTTCTTCTCTTTCGGCATTTATAAAACCAAGGAAGGTATCGTTTATCATGGTGATTTTATAATCTGTATCAAAAACAAGAATATAATCAGATGTAAAATTTAAAAGATTTTTGAGAGGAACTCTTTTTGCTGGGAAAAATACTTTTGCAGGTCCAAAAGTAATCATTTCTACAATTCCTGATATTCTCATTATGTCAAGGTATTTTGCAACCGAGTTTCTATTAACTTTAATTTTTCTAGAAATATCTGTTACTGTCATTCCCTTTGGGTTTTCCTTTAGAACTTTTTTTATTAACGCGATTTCCTGCTTGTACCCATCCATTGTGTTTGTATCAAATATTAACTATTTATGCATTTCTCTAACGTATTGCATTAATGCAATGCAAAGAACATAAAGTTTAAATACTATATAGTCTATACAACTATTGCAATGCCTTATTGCATTGCACTAGGTGAGGAAATGGGAAAATTCCTATATAGATCAATTAACCGGCTTCCATCGGGAAGACCTTATATAAGATTCACAACAAATCCTGAGGACGCCCAAAAATTCGGGGGAGTATTAACATGTCGCCTAGTCAAAAACTTCAATCCCATCAGAAAATTAAAATTAAATAGAAGGCCAGACGCAAGCATTCCTCCTATCCAATAGAGAGGTGCCTCCTAAATTCGCATCCCATCTCGTCCTATTTAGAGCGAGAGGTGCCTCTTCTCTCTTTTTTTATTATCAAAATACTTCAAATAATACAGTTAAACTTATATAACTATTACATATAATTTCAAAAAGATAAAAATGAAAAAAAAGAATATTATACTATTTTTAGCAATTCTAACAATATTTATCCTAACTTTTACACAAACTATAACACCAGCAATAAGTACAAAAATAGATCAAAATAAAAAAAACACGCCAACAGTCAAAAAAGAATCAAACTACAAAACCACTCAAAAAATTACAGATATAATAAAAAAAATAAACAAAACAATAATTGAGAAATTTTTAAAAGAATTAATATCAATAGGACCTAGATTGACAGGTTCATATGGATGCGAAAAAGCAGGTGAATACATTTATAACAAATTTAAAGAGTTTAATTTAGAAGCAGATAAACACGAATGGGCTGCATTTGGAAATTGGGCCCACAAAAAATATTACAGAGGAGAAAACATAGAGGGTACATTATTAGGAAATAACCAAGATAAAAAAGATTTAATACTTTTTAATGCTCATTATGACACAGTTCGAAATACTGTTGGCGCAAACGATGATGGTTCAGGAGTTGTAGCGGTTCTTACAGCAGCATATGTCCTAAGTCAATATTCTTTTAATAAAAGCATAAGATTTGTAACATTTTCAGGTGAAGAAATAGGTTTGAGAGGAAGCGGTAAATATGTTAAAAAAATCTATGAGGAAGAATACGACCTACTTGTTGAATTCAATGCGGATATGATTGGATATGCAGAAAAAAAAGAAGATGAAAGAAAAATAAGATTGTCATACACTGAAGATACAGAATGGATTATAGATATAATTGAACAAATAAACAACACAAATAACGATTTAAATATTAGAATAACGAAAAAATATAAAATGGACCGCGATCGAAAAGAGGGAGGAAGTGATTATTTCCCCTTTGTTAAATATGGATATGAAAGTATTGCTTTTTGGGAGGCAGTATGGGATCCAAATATGCACACACCTGAAGATGATTTTGATAATGTAAACTTAGATTATCTTGTAAACACCACTAGAATTATTGCTGCAACAATAGCTGCAATTGCTGATGAATATGATATACCACCAAGATTAGAAATATCAACACCAAGAAAAGGAGTATTTTATTATGAAGATAGAATATTCAAAACTCTGATAGGTGATACAACTATATCAATAGGTGACATATGGATATACACAGATATAAAAACAGTTAGTTCACCTATAGAAAAAGTTGAATTTTACTGTGATGGAAAACTTGAATATACCGCAGAAAAATCTCCTTTTGTCTGGAAATTTGATAAGATAGCAATATTAAAAAAATTTAAAATAACAGCAATAGCCTACGACGAACAAGGTAGAAACTCTACTGATCAAGTATCTCTATTTTTCATAAATCCATCTAATCCTTATTAAAAGAATCATCAACAATGTTTTTAAAATATTAAAGATACCAATTAAAAGGTCATAGAAATGAAAATAGCATTAATATCCATGAGACCAGAAATCGGAAATAAAAAAAACAACATTAAAAAAATGGAAAATTACATTAAAAAAACTAAAGCAGATTTCTATGTCTTTGGTGAAATGACACTTACAGGTTACCCACTAAAAGATGAAATAAGAGATCTTGCAGAAAAAATAAATGGACCTTCGATAAAAAAAATAAAAAAAATCTCAAAAGAAAATAATTGCTACATAGTTTTTGGAATGCCTCTAAAAGACGATAAAGTTGAAGGGCTAAACCACAATTCAGCAGTACTTATACATCCAAATGGAAAAATTGATGCTTACCATAAATGGTTCCTTCCTACATTTGGACCATTTGAGGAAAAAATATTCTATGACGCAGGTGAAAACCTTGATGTCTTTAATACAAAATATGGTAAAGTAGGTTTAATTGTATGTTACGATTTATTTTATCCAGAAATTTGTAAAGCATACTCTCAAATGGGAGCAGAAATGATTATATGTATATCTGCTTCCCCATCTGTTACAAGAAAATACTTTGAAGCCTTGCTTCCAGCCAGAGCAATAGAAAACACTGTGTTTATGATATATTCAAACATTGTTGGAACCCAAGAAGAACTAGTTTTTTGGGGCGGATCTCAAGCATGTGATCCCTTATCGAATCTGTTAGTTAAAGGAAATTACTTTAAAGAAAATATTGTTACTTGTGAAATTGATTTAGAAAAAATAAAAACAGCTCGTGCAAATCGCCCGGTTCTAAGAGATATAAGGCCAGAGATATACCAAGATTTGTATGAAATATCAAGAAAACACCAAAAACCAAATAAAAATTAATAAAAAAAAAATTACAAAAAATATATACCTAAAAAAAACATTAGGAGAAAATGTTTCAATTAATTTCTCACTTGTTGGGGGAGAAAAAAGAAAATGAGCAGTTTAAATAAAAAAGAAATTCATAAACTTGAACTAACAGCTGTAAAAATCAGAAAACAAATAATTGAAATGCTCTATCGAGCAAACTCAGGTCATCCTGGTGGTTCATTATCTGCGGTAGAAGCATTAGTATCATTATACTTTAAACACATGAAATATGATCCAAAAAACCCTTGTGATCCAAAAAGAGATAGATTCATACTTAGTAAAGGACATGCTGCACCAGCTTTATATGCTGTGTTAGCTGAGAGAGGTTTTTTTGATAGTAAAGAACTTAAAAAATTAAGAGAACTAAACTGCATTCTTCAGGGACATCCAGTATGTTTATATACACCCGGTGTTGAAGCGTCAACAGGTTCTCTTGGCCATGGTCTTTCTTTTGCAAACGGTGTAGCTCTAGCTGGAAAACTTGATAAAAAAAACTATCAGGTATATGTAATGATAGGCGATGGGGAGACAGATGAAGGACAGATTTGGGAGGCAGCAGCAATAGCAGCACACTACAAGCTTGATAACTTAACAGCTTTAATAGACAGGAATTTTTTACAAATAGATGGAAACACAGAAGAAGTGTTAAAACTTGAATCTGTAAACGAAAGATGGAGTTCTTTTGGGTGGAATGTAATAGAAGTGGACGGACACAATATAAAAGATATATTGGATGCGCTAAAAAAGGCAAATGAAACAAAAAACAAACCTACCTTAATAATATTAAACACTACCAAAGGAAAAGGAGTATCATTTATGGAAAATAACGTTGACTTTCATGGGGTACCACCAAATAAAATGGAGCGAGACATAGCATTTGAAGAATTAACAAAAGAAGAAAAGAGACTGGAGGCGTTAATCTGAACGATAAAAAGATGGTAAACCCAAGAAATGCCTATGGCGATGCATTAATAAAACTAGGTAGAAAATACAAAAATCTAGTTGTACTTGATGCAGATTTATCTAAATCCACAAAAACATTCAAGTTTGCAGAAAAATATCCTAAGAGATTTTTTGAAATGGGAATTGCAGAAGCAAATATGATATCAACTGCAGCTGGTATGGCATCTTGTGGGAAGATACCTTTTGTAAGTACCTTTGCTGTATTTGCAACAGGTAGGGTATACGACCAGATAAGAATGGATATAGCATATTCCCAGGCAAATGTCAAAATATTTGCAACCCATGGAGGCATAAGCGTAGGAAAAGACGGAGCTAGCCATCAGATGATAGAAGATATTGCTTTAATGAGAGTACTTCCAAATATGAAAGTTATGGCACCAAGTGATGCTATAATGACAGAAAAAATCGTGAATCTAATGGCAGAAAACAAAGGGCCAATGTATGCAAGAGTCGGAAGAGCAAATGCACCTATAATTTATAATAAAAAAGATATTGAAAATATAAAAATCGGCGAAGGATTAATAACAAAAGACGGAACAGATATAACCTTTATATCAACAGGAACAATGGTAGAACCAGCTCTAGAAGCAAGAACTGAACTAAAAAAACAAGGTATAAATGCTAGAGTTATAGATATGCATACTATAAAACCCTTAGATGAAAAACTAATTGAAAAATGTAGTAAGGATACAAACGCAATAATAACAGCTGAGGAACACTCTGTGATAGGTGGACTTGGAGGCGCTGTTGCTGAAGTAATTGCAGAAAAAAATCTGAAAACAAAATTTTATAGAATGGGAATAAGAGATATATTCACTGAAAGTGGTGAACCAGAAGCTCTTCTTGAAAAATATAAATTAAATGAAAAACACATGGTAAGACAGGCAAAAAAAATATTAAAATAAATTTTTTTACTTAGATATCACAATTGTCAGAATATCTTGATCTTTTAATTTATGATCCAACCCTGCTTTTTGCATATCGTGTTTTGCAGAGGGGCCTGTAACTGTTG
>Ga0180433_10004869_pt1 | contig 18596 bp, 15 predicted proteins | sample SS_ome_8_FD_132980 | JGI IMG/M metagenome (GOLD analysis project Ga0180433, IMG submission 132980) | Hypersaline lake sediment archaeal communities from the Salton Sea, California, USA - SS_1_D_1 metaG | ecosystem: Environmental > Aquatic > Non-marine Saline and Alkaline > Hypersaline >... | reverse complement strand
TGTTATATTTAAAGTACTTTTAGTTGTTTTTTTTACTTTATTATCGAAAGGATCTATAGTTTACTTAAGTTTTAATTCAAAAACAAAAACATTAGCAATTTATATTATTAATTTTATTTTTTTACAAGCGAGATAAATAGATGAATATTTACGTAGGAAACATTGCTCACTCAGTAACAGAAGATGTATTAAGATCTTTATTTGAGCAAATCGGAGCAGTTAAGTCAGTTAAAATAATCACAGACAAATTCACAGGCATGTCCAGAGGATTCGCATTTGTTCAAATGGAAACCACAGAAGATGCTCAAAAGGCTATCGAAGAACTTAACGGACATGAATTAGAAGGACGCACAATCGTCGTTAACCAAGCAAGAGAAAGAGAAAGAAGACCACAAAGAAGTAATGGTGGCGGCGGAGGCTACAGAGGTGGACACGGCGGCGGACGCGGTCGATTCTAATTCTAATTTGATTTAGATATGATTTAAAAACAGGTCAGGATTTATTCCTGGCCTGTTTCGCTTTTGTGGCTTTGTGTAACTTTACACATCACTTGCCACAATCTTTTCGACAATAAATAACCCCTTTCCAAAAAAACGATTCCGCTTCTTTTGGATCGTCAATAGATACAAATTTTAAAATTTTTGACAAAAGTTTTTCACCAAACAAACGTCTTCTTGTCTTATTATCTCTCGGATCATCAAAATCTATAAGCTCAACACTTCTACCTTGAATAACCATATTACATGGCAGCCAATCATTATGCTCAACCCCTGACAAGCCAATAATAGAATTTTTTGTAGTTTCACATTCAGGATAGATACCTCTACACATTTTAAATGTCACCAAGTTAATACCCTGAATCCATTCAGAAACAACCTGCTCTCTTTTTACCTTTTTGTTTAAAAATTTTTCTTTAAAATTACTCGTTATGACATAGTCGTTTTTGTTAAATAACCTTGTAAACCATATTTTTCTTTTTAGCACATGAAATTTATTTTCAAGCAGATAGATATCAGAACTCCTCATTCTTTCTAGTAGTTGCGCATTTTTTGATGATAAATAATTTATAACTCGCTCTTTTCCATCACAGTTATTGCAAAAAACTTCAACAATAACATTGTCACTCATACTCAATGCAATATTTATCATTTGCTCAGATTTATTTGAAAATCGAGAAACAACATTTCTAAGTAAAACTACATCAAAATGTTCGCATTCACTTAATCGCTGCAAACATGCAACGGGATCCACATCCAATAAAATAATATTGTCCAAACATGATTTTTTACAGAGGTCAATAACATGCTTGCAACTTAAGTTTGATCGCTTCACAAAATCATCAATCATAATAAAAACAGCATCATATTTTCTTGCGATAGAAAAAAATGAACGAATATTTCCAACTCCTGACAAATCAAGAAACGTAAAAGGACGCTCGTACTGATTTAAAAAAGATTCTATTGCAACATTAGCGGTATTTTGTTTTTCAACGACATTGTTGTTGCAGCAATTAGCCAAAAATGAGAAAAAAAAAAAATAAAAAAGTATCAGAAGTTTTATCGTCATATTCTTTTGAGTCGACTCACGGTAAAATCCATAACCAAATGAGAAACTCCACCAACAATAAAAAAGATAACATCAAAGAGTATAATCTTCGTGTAATGTGGTGCAGAAATTGCAATTATCAATGCAACAACCAATGGCAAACCTATAACAAACCACCATCTATGAAAAATTCCTCTGTGGCGAGCAATAATCGGAACCATCGCAGTGACACTCAATATCGCCATAAGCACGAATTTTCGCTGTATCGCAAGAATGATGAGTATGACAAGTAAAATTTGATACAAAAACTTTTGGCCTTTGCTTTTCGTATCGATATCAGGAAACAAAGAACCGGCAAGAGCAAATAGCATCCACTCAGCAGCAACAAAAGCCGAGCCACAATAACTGCGTAGCATATACAACGTTATTCCGTAAACAGCCATTCCACCAACCAAATGTGCTCTGTAGCCAGGCATATATTCCCCTTTTTTCTCTCATATAAATTTTTCAATACTGAACAGTAAAATTTTAATACGAGCTACAAAAAATGCAATCAAAAAAAATAGAGTCTCCAAAGGAGACCCTACATATTTTTTGGATTCTTGAACAAAAGATTATCTAACGTTTTCTCTTTCTTCCACAATATCCAAACCCACAAAGCTTATAATATTAGCTGCCGCTTTTTCAGCATCATGATAAAATCTCGCTGGATCTTGAGTATCACCATTGCCATATATTCCCAGGGCTAAAGCTTCTTTAGAAGAAGCTTTTTTGCGCTCTTGCAAGAAAACCCTAACGTTACCTCCCGTCGCAAGAGAATAAGGCAATTGACCTGCTATGTTTTCTTTAAACTCGTCAGCACCGTTTTTTAATAAAAACTTAACAAGAGTAAGATTATTGTTCTTGCAAGCAAGGTGTAAAGGAGTATTTCCAAATGCATCCCCTCTGTCTATGTAAGCCCCGTGCTTAAGCGCAATGTAAACAGCCTTTATGTCTCCAACCTCACACGCATGGTGAATAAAATATTTTTCTGAAAAACTCTTGTCAGGCAAACTAACATTCGCACCTTTTGATAACAAATAACTGACAACTTTATTTTTTCCATTTATGCCCGAAATGATTAAAGGTGTTTTTTTCGTCTCTTGGTCAACAAAGTTAACATCAATATTACCTGCAGACTCAATCAATTGTACCAAATTTCTATAATCGCCTTTTTTACAAAAATCAATAATTTGTTGCTGATTAATTTTTTTCATGACTGTATCACTAACAGCATCACCATCATTACCTTCTTGCGAATATGAATTATCAGATTCACCAGAACTTAAAGGAAACTCAAAAGATTCTTCCCTTCCAAAATCTGGAATATCAGCAACAGATTTTTCTGAAAAATCTTGAAATGAAACAAGTTCACTTTGCTCCGACATAGGAACATTTCCTATTGAAGAACCCTGTGAGTTACTGCTGTCAAATCTTAAGGAGCCAGCATTCTCAAAGATTTCCATTAAATTGCTATTGTCAAAAACAGGTTTATCATCAAAATCTGCGGCTCCAACAAACGGCATTGAGTCATTAGAATCTGAGTCAGAACCTACTCTTACAGCATCACCATCATTACCTTCTTGCGAATATGAATTATCAGATTCACCAGAACTTAAAGGAAACTCAAAAGATTCTTCCCTTCCAAAATCTGGAATATCAGCAAATGCATTTATTAGTGGATCAGAAGTTTGTTCAGCAAAATCACTTTCTCGAGCTGTAATAGGTCCTTGAGCATCATCTCCCTCAAAACTAAAAACAAATAGCTCTGAAAAAGAATCATCATTTTCTTCTGTCTTTTTTGCTGGCTCACAACCATCTTGATACATTGAAAAAGATACGCTGCTTAAACCCAAAAAAATCGCAAGTGCAAATATTGAAAAAACTCTTTTTGATTTCATAAGAATCACTCCATTTAATTAAAGACTTATAAAACTATAAAACACCAAAATACCCCTTAAATATAGCATTTTTTATTATTATTTGCAATAACTTACCCAAATGCGCTTCTATTTGAAAAAACGCCGAACCTCGCCGCCCACAAGCAATACACATAGAAAAGACTGAATTGAAATCACGCTGAAAAACCCCTTTTAAAAGACATCTTAAGGTAAGTATTCAAAAATTAACTCAATTTAACAAGCTGAGTGTCAGGGTAATAAAACTGTAAAATTTGTTTATAGTCACAAAGCTCACGGACCATTTGGCGAGCGCCCCATTGGCAAAGCCCGATATGGTGGCCATAACCCTTGCCACGCATGATAACAGTTTGCCCTCTTTTTTTAATTGTAAAACAGAAACTTTTTACCGCTTTTAAAAATGAGTAAAGCTTTTCTCCAGAAATTTTAAAAAACCGCCTCGCACACCGTATGGTAACTTCTTTAACTAGTCCCGCTTTATCTTTTTTACTAATCCAAATGGATTTTATATTTTTTATCAGAGGACATTCTTTTGATAAAACTTTTTCTAGCTCATCGAGTGTATAAGTCACTTCCCAACTGTAAAGACTGCACTTACCACAGTATGGACAAGGATAATTCCTTTTGAGATATGGCGCTTTTTTAAAATCTATTTTTCCTGAAATATGTGCTGGGATAACTCCGCCACAACATGAGTCATACAAAGCTTCAATCGGCTCATTGTTATACGTCAAAAATATTCCCTCAGTTTGTTTAACTGCTTTTCTTAGATTTTCAGAATTGCGATTCATATACTCATGACCATGATATGTCTGATGACTGTTATTATTTTTAACGTGATACAACCGTGAACACTTCTTCGCTTCTTTTATCCGGGAAATCACATAACTTCTTATTGCCACTGAAAAAGCTTTATTTACCTCTATCGGCCAGCCTGGCCAAGATTCTGAACGCAACACCGCAAAAATATAATCTTCTAAACCAAGTTTGTTAACCAACAAAATATTTTTTTTATCAAGCGCAACAATAAAATCACCCTGATACGAATTGCCATCAAAAGACAAACTTCCAGATTTGGGAGCTATTTTAAGCTGCTTTTTCATATATTTTCTTCCGTTAACATAGATAAAGTTACTTTTAACCTGAATAACCAAGATATCTGATTTAAAATAAAAAACTTTAGAATTTTTTGAAGTATCAGCTAAAAAGAATCCATCTTCAGATTCTATTTTCCAAGAAACTTGATCTGTAATTTTTTTTTCATTCAAAAGAACTCGAACAAAATAATTACTTCTTTCTTTTCCGCCTGAGGACATTGCCAAAACAGAAAAGCAAATGAAAACTATTAAAAAAAATCTAAATTTGTATTTCATACTCACGCAAAACATCTATAAAATCTTGTGGAAGTTTTTTACCTTCATCAATACCCACGTTTGCCATTTTATCAGCCTCTTTATTTTCGTGACGCAAAACATGAGCAATATTGTAATTAATACCAGATAATAATCGATTTGACAATTGGTACAGAGGGCGCAAGTCAGAATTTTTTACTTTATACTCCCCAAGCATTTGACGAACTAGCAACTGAGAATCAGAAATAATCATTGCAATGTCTTCTTTACACATGTTTTTTTTCAAATAAAAAATACCAATCAACAGCGCTAAATACTCCGCTTGATTATTCGTTTTTATCCCAATAAAAAAACCCTCTTGAACAACTTTTTTATCATTTTTAAGAAGATATACCCCTGCACCTGCAGGCCCAGGATTGTTCCTCGAAGCACCATCTATAAAAAGTTTCCAATAATTGAATTCGCCTTTTTTGCAAGCAAAATCTTTGTCTTGATTGTTGAGAAAATTAAGTTGATTCATCAAATATCATTCTTCTTTTTCTTTTATGTACAAAAATCTGTAACAACCTCTGCACTGAATAAGCTTTCCTTTTTTCATCTCTATAATTCTTTGAGAGGTAATATCATAAAAACAAGCGCCGCAACTTCCACTCTCGACGGGAACAACAGGATCTGAAACCCTCGCACCCAATATCTTATATTTTTCAAGCCATTCTTCAGGAACTTTTTTTACTTTTTCTTCCCTATGGGTTGCATGCTCCTCTAGTTGACTTTCAACTTCTTGATTTTTTTTATTTTTTTCTTCCAGTTTTTGATCAATCTCGGATCTCTTTTTGTTATATTCCTCTTCTTTTTTCTTGAACTCTTGCTTGACTTGCTCAAGCCTATTCCATGCCAACAAAAGAGGTTCTTCAGCATCATGTTGTTTTTGTTCTAAATGCTCTATTTCTTTCTGTATAGCAACATATTCTTTTTGATTTGTTACCCTATCAAGTTTTGCCTTTTCTTCTTTTATATTCTGGTCATATTCTTTCATCTCAAGTTCACCCATATCGACCTCTTTTTGAGTGTCATGAAGAATATCCCTTGCTTCTTGCATATCAGCTTCCAAACTGACGTGCTCTTTTTTTAAAGAAACTATGTCGTCCTTAATTTTTTTAATATCATTTTTAAAAGAAACCGTTTTTTGGTCAAAACTGACGAGATCAATTAACGCCTGAAAAGCATCGTTATTCATAGATTACCCTCTGCAAATCAAAGTCGCCAAGACGAGATTTCGCCTTGATTACTCCATTTTGAAAATTCCAACAAACAACTCACACGGAGCAGCTAAAACATAGCCACACAGAGAGAAACCTCTATATAAAATCTCCCTCTGGACGCTACATAGTATCGCTCCATTGGGCTATTTCATAATGGTGGGCCCACCAGGATTTGAACCTGGGACCTCTCGGTTATGAGCCGATTGCTCTGACCAACTGAGCTATGGGCCCGCCATTTCACAGACATAAAAATTACATCTACTTACATTTTAGACAAAAATACCTCATTTGTGAAGCTAAAAACAACAATCCTCGCCAGTTTTTTGGAAAAAAACACTTTAACAATGACCTGATCAGCATTTACAAAAAAATACCGTCCCCATAAGTCACATAGCCCGGGCATCTTAAACTCAGTGTAAAAAATGAAAAAAACCTGTAATTTGCAGTTTTTTTTTCAATAATAAAATTACTTACCTGTACAATATTTGTGATAAAAAATATTTTTTTTATTTATTTAATATGCAAAATTATTGCAATCTTCACAATATAGTGTTAAGCATTATAAAGATATTTTATGGTAGTTTTGTAAGTTTTATTTTTTAATAAATATTAAAAAGGAGAAGGATTGTGAAGCCCCGATCTTATGCCTTAAAAATCATAACCGTACTTTCTTTTATCTTGATTTCTTTCCACTCAAATAACGTTAAAGCCACATGCTCAACAACATCAACAAGAAAATTTGTAGATGGTTGCAACGATACAAGAATTGTATGCCTCATAAAAAAAATAGGAGAATCACTAAACGAAACCAGACAATCAATTGGAGAGTTGATAACCTCCAGCACAACAATATCAAACTCTGGTGTTTACTTCCTCGGGCAAGATGTGGATTGCCCAATAATCATCGATTCCGATGATGTTTACCTTGATCTAAATGGATACTCAGTATATGGTACCTGCACAGCAATTATAATCAACGAAAATAAAAAAAATATTCTTATTAAAAATGGCTCACTAAATGGCGCATCTGATTGTGTTTTTGAATGCGCAGAAGAAAACCTAAACAACGCCAGCGGCCTTTTGGTTAAAGAAGGCGCAATGCTTGTTCAAGTAGAAGATATCAATATTTTTGGGTATTCAATAGGAGTCTACTTTAACGGAACATCCTCTAACAAAATAAGATCCTGTGACGTTACAGACACAACATTTTCATGCAATAACAAAGGTGTTGTCATGAACTACACCCAAGAAAGTACATTTGTAAATTGTGAAGCACTCAGCTCATTTGAAGCAGGATACGAATTAATCCGCTGCAGAAGAAATATTTTCTACCGATGCAAATCTCTAGAAACAGAAAACGACACCGACACAAAAAGCGCATCTGGATTTATAAGCACAACAGGAATAGGTAACTTATTCATAGAATGCATTGTTAACGCATCAACAAAAAACACTAAATTTGGGTATAATGCAAACGGATTCCTTTTCAACGGAACCGCAACAGAGTATGGGGAATACAGATCAGAAATAATAGGATGCATTGTAAACAAATCTCAAACAACCGGTGATTCTAATGCATACGGAGTCCACTTCGACTCAATACTCAAAACAGCTCCTTTCTCTAGCGTTGTAACCACAACATACGGACCCGCTGATGCAAACGTTGTTGACTGGTCACCAGACTGCGACTTTATCGCAGCTGGATACAATTATGTTTCCGATTTAGATACGATATACATATATGCTCTGGACAATTCCACACTTAAAGGCTTTACTCGAAAGAAACCAAACTCGCTCAACATTAACACCCTTGCATGGTCACCAAGAGGAAATTACTTGGCAGCAGGAACCGCAAATAACGCAAGCGGTTCAGAGTTCTACCTATACAAATTCGATCCTAACGATGTTGTCAGCGAATTTTTCACATTACTGGAAGATAAAGGCCTCGGAGCTAGTGTAAACAGCGTAGCATGGCATCCCGAAGGAAGATATATTGCAATAGGGCTAAGCACCGGAGCGACTAACGAACTTCAAATTTGGGGATTTGAAAACGACCTTATGGGAGCATCAGCAATTGCAACGAAAACATCTTCGAGTAATATCCTTGATGTTGCATTTTCACCAGATGGAAAACTTATCGCAGTAATCACTGCAAGCGCAATAAAAATATACAGATTCAATAGCCTTAAAGAAACTGTTCTAACATTAAAAGTCACAGATTCAGGAACAGAGCTTTACGGAGGATCACTAAAATCTGTTGATTGGTCTCCAATCGCTTGTAACGGAAAATATTTCTTACTTGTATCAGGAACTGCCTCTGGTTCAAAAAATATTCAGGTCCTTTCTTATGATGGCGCTACAACATTAACATCATTTGAAACAAAAGCATCACTGTCTGCCTCATCTACCATAAATGAAGCAAAATGGTCACCAAATGGAAAGTATGTCCTCACAGGAGGTAACTCCTCTGGTGGAAACGACACCGAAATATTCAACTTTGATGCTTCTGCAGCATCCGACTCTCGATTAACAACTGCTGGGACAGGAAATCTTCCAGGAGGGCCAGTGAATTCTGTAGCCTGGAGCCCTAGCGGGAGACACACGCTTATAGCTGGAAGCGATACTTCTGGAGATAGCGTTGAAATATTTAAATCCTCTAATGTTCCTTCAAAATGCGTCGTCAAGATGTGTGAAATAATGAACTGCGAAGGAGGCTTGTGCGGAATAGGGATAGAAGGTGCAAGCTGTAGAAATCTGATCATCAGAAATATCGGCTATGAAAACAATGTGAACTTCAGTTATGGAGTTTATAACACATTCTACGGAGGCCTTAACGGTTCTCCAAGTAATATTGACAATGTCTCATTCCCACCATATCAAGATTAATCATCGTAAGAATACTTAAAGGAGATAAAAATGACTTTCAAATTAAAACAGTTTTCAATCATGACAATGTTGTTGTCTACGATCGTGGCAACAAACATGTATTCAAAAACAGTAGTATTTTCTGGCACCACAAACAGAATCCTTCCAATGATAAAAGAAGTTGGAAATGCGCTTGATGAAAATAGGTGGTCAATAGGTGAATTAATTTCTTCCACAACAACAATCTCAAACCCGGGGGTTTTCATTCTTGCTGATGACATAGAAGTAAATTCGGGAATAGTCATTGATGCAGACAATGTGCTACTTGACCTAAACGGGCACATGGTTTACGACAACAGTGGAACAACCACGGCAATAACAATAAACAACGGGCACAAAAACATATTTATCAGAAACGGATCCATAAATGGAAAGGCTGATACAAGCACTGCAAGCGGTATATTGATAAAACCAAACGCAAGCCTTGTTCAAATCGAAGATGTAAGAATACTTGAGTGTTACACAGGAATAAAACTAGGCGGTGTGACAACAGAAACCGTAACCGAATGTAAAATAACAAACTGTATGCTTGTCACAAACACAAAAGGTATTGTTGTAAACTACGCAACAAAAAACATATTCCTCAACTGTGCCGCATACAATTGCGCAGAAGCTGGTTTTGAATTAAACAACAGTGAATTAAACTTGTTTGAAGAATGTCAGGCAATTCAAATAAAAAACGGAAATCCAAATAAAAAAGCTATCGGTTTCGCATCAACCGATGGTTGCGGAAACATATTCAAAGAATGTATCGTAAACGGCGTTTATAAATCTTCTAGTAACTTCGGATACGATGCAATCGGATTCCTTTTTAAAGATAATGAAACAAGATCAAAAATTTACAATAGCATAGTCAATAGATCATTATGCTCCGGGGACGGAACATCTTACGGTATACAGCTTGATTTTACATTGAACGATGATGCTTTAAGCCAAGCACTATACACTGGAAATTTGGCACTTAACGAGGTATTTATTGTTGACTGGTCTCCTGAAACCAAGTTTATAGCTCTAGGCGGAGCAGATAATACCGTGAGAATTGCTACCTTTGATGGCTCAACTTTAACACAAATAGACTCAAAAACACCTAATGGTTCTGACATAAACGCTTTGGCATGGTCGCCGGATGGAACATACTTGGCTGTAGGAACAGACAAGGATGGCACAGGCGACGAAGAATTCTTTGTGTATACGTTTGACTCAAGTCCTTTAGACCCTACAAGCATAACAACGCTAGAAGATTCTAAACACATCTCTGATCACGTACACAGTGTTGCATGGGCACCAAACAGCAGATTTATCGCACTCGGCGTTGATGTAACGGCATATGATTACGAAATTCAAGTTTGGGGATTTGACGGATCTGCTTTAAGCACATCAGCACTTTATACAATTGAACGTACCTCTGACGTTAAGGCTGTTTCATATTCACCAGATGGAAAATATTTGGCAGCTGTACATGGAACACAACTAGAAATTTTCTCCTTCGATCCAACCAATAATTTGATGCTCACGTCGGTGGACGTAGAAACAGCTTACGGAGGAACATTAAAATCTGTTGACTGGTCACCATTAACATGCGGTAGCAGGTACTACGTAGCTGTCGGTGGAACAAGATCGAGCAAGACCGTTGAAGTATTCTCTTTTGAAAACGAAACGTTAACATCACTTGAAACTGCCGATCATGGGGCAAGTATAGAAGAGATCAGATGGGCTCCTAACGGAAAATATCTCTTGACCGTAGGAGGGGCAGAACAGGGAGATGAAATAAGAATTTACTCCTTCGATGCGTCCGCAACAGCAGGATCAAGGCTCACAAGCGAAGCAACGGGTAATCATGTCGGAGGAACAGCTTACTCAGCAGATTGGGAATCAGGCGGGCGTTACATAGTTGTTGTCGGCTCTAATGTCGATGAAGACGTAACACTATTTGAGACATCAACGGTACCTAGAAGATGCATTATCGAAAGCAATGAGATTGCTGACTCGCAAATTGGCATAGAAGGATCAAGCGGCAGCAATTTAATCACAAGAAACATTGGGTACTACAACACAGTATGCTTCTCAAACGGCGTATTCAATACATTCATCGAAGGCCTCAATGAAAATCCTACAAACATCGATAACATTTGCCTTCCACCATTTTACTACAGCATTTTCAGGCCCGATGACACCGGAGGTTGTAACGGTGGTGAAGAAGAAGAAGAAGAATGCCAGTGGTGGTAATTGAATAATTCTGAAAAAACTTCAAAAGGGCCCTTCGACAATGTTCGAAGAGCCCTTTTTGTTAAGTGTGTTAAAGCGCAGAAAAATATTTTTTTGGCATGTACATAAATTGATATTCGTGTACTATTTTCTTAATTGATATTTTATTTTAAAATTATGTAAAACAAAAAAGAGGTCGTAATGTTGCACAAAAAATATGTCGTTACAAGCACTATAACGGTTATTCTGTTTTTTCATACTTTATGTCTTTGCACAGTGGATCAAACAAAAAATCAATCGGAATTTTTATACAAACCCATCTCAGTAAAATTGCCAGAAAAATTTAAAAACACCGTTGACGTTTCTCTTTTAATCGCAGACCTAAAATATGATGGAAACAGTTTAAAAGTTTTAGAACTTGGAAATGTAACAAGCTCTATACTATCAAGCCATGAATCTGTTTATGGTACAGGGATTATCTGGGAAAGAATTTACAATTATGTAAAAGGTCTGGGACCACAACTTTGGTGCATTGGGCAACCTTTAAACCCTAAAAGTGGAACATTTATATGTTTCGAAAATTTTGTAAAACGTGGAGCACGCAATGTTAACAATCTTGAGCAGCTTGCAGATGATCCTGTGTTTGTAGACCTGTGCCACGCAGACAATTCATCAAAGAAATTTTCAAAAATAAGTGATTACAAAGGAATTTTAGCACCGAAATCTTATTCTTCTCAAAAAGAAGATATCGCACATCTAAAAAAAGAGTTCCCAGACTTTTTGTTGTTAAATGAGGTAGCGCATGTCTACGGAACAAATAAGTACAAAACTGCAATACTGTTTCATGACGAAGAATTGTCCCAATTTAAGCCCAAATGGAAAGCGTATCCTAAAATTTATAGCAAATACATTGTCAACAAAATAGAAGATGATTTCACCTCTAATATTTTAGTTATAAAACCTATTAATGCTGCACTTGGAAAAGGCGTCCTGATTATAGAAAAAAAAGATTTAGATAAAACGTTAGAAACTATTTTCACAAAACAATCTGAAATTGAAAACATAAAAGATTCATCGTACAATTACTGGGCAAAAGACGGAAATTCTGTTTTTTTAGTAGAAAGTTTTGAGCCTGCAAAACCTGTCACATTACACGGAAAAGAATATGATGCAAAAACAAGAGTCATTTTTGCATTATCATGCGACCAAGGAAACGCAACGTTAACATTCTTTGGCGCTTATCACAAAGCCGCCTTTAAATCTCTCGACGAAAACTGCAGCTTAACAGAAAAACACAAATCAAAGATATGTGAAAAAACAAGAGCCGCAAAAGTTAGCCACGAAGATTCTAAAAAAATTCAAGAAATATTGGGCTTCGTTTTTCCAAAAATGTATATCAAGATGATGGAAGTAAATGAAAACATGGATTTTTATCTTACGTTGTTTAAAAAAATAAATCGTCATATTTAGTCTTTTTTTAATCATATATACAGCAATAAAAATACATTTCATTTAAAATTGTTGTGAGGTTTATTGTAAAATAACACCAGAGAGAAAAACCTTTTATAAACTAAACATGGCAAAGGGGAAAAATCATGCGTACAACATTTCGATTACTTTTCATTTTTGGCTTTTGTAGCTTTGCTTCACTCAATGGACAACAAATACAAATAACCGACATATTACAAAAACTTTCCATAAAAAATATTACTGCAACAATACAAGAAGTGCCCGGCTCTTCCGGCTCTATTATGCTTACTGTAAAATCACAAGGTAACGACACAAGATTTAACTTTCTCAGACAAGAAGTTTTAGAAAATGCTGCCAATATATTTGGAGACAATACAAAAATATTTGAAGAAAAATTGGCATTGCCAGAAAGAAGAGGTTTGCCAAACGTCACAAAAAAAATATCTGAATATCAAGACGAAGAAATAGAAAACATCATAGATTACATGGCCAAAAGGCAATACCCAGAAATATGCTTATTGCGTGAATGTTGGTGCATTAAAAGATACAATGATTTTGATGAAAGTAAATTTATCCAAAATGATAGAGGAAATTTCGAAAGAATGCTCGCGTGCAGATATCTGCAACACAAAAATTCTAGCCCAAACATAGTATATACCGGTTTTGCATCTGGAGGACTGTTTACAGACCTGAGAATTCTTACACTCCTTTTGTCCTCTAAAAAAGATCTGGAAAACCACATATTATTCACACAAAATATTTTTGAAATTAAAAAATCAATTGCAATGGGCGCTAACTGCAAAACATTAGTTGACAAAAAATTGAGACTTCATGAAAAATCAAAATCGCAACGTGATCTTATCCAAAATGTAACAATCGATGGAATACATTTAATTGATCCTGATTACCAAGGAACAATTAACATACTTCAAAAAAATATTGGTCATGATATAAAAAACATACAGATAGATAAAAATGAAACTTTAGGAGATGCTTTACGAATTGTTCAGGTCATACAGTTGGCAAACTTTATTTCTTCAATATCGGGGAACGCGATTACCATATATTTACACGATTATGCAAAAGCATATGTCGATAGCTGCAGCCAAAATCATGATCTTAAACCAACAATTGTAACATCTATAGATCATGAAGCAGATAACTTGTTATATTTTTACGGTTTTAAAGTTTCTTACACATACGTTGAATGTATGTTAATGCTCAGAAAAGTATTGACAAATAACACATGGTTTGGAGATCTAAATTGGAAAACTCCAGCTAAAATAAAGCCGCTTTTAAATGTTCAAATTCTAGTAAAAAATCCAGGAGAAACAAGACAATATCTCGAAGAAAAAAATCAAGCCATCCACCTTCAAGAAATGCACATTAAAGAATATGAAGCAAACCACGGAGCACGTTATTTGTCTTTGTGAACCTATGAAACATTCACAAGAAAATCTTTGAGTCTAACGGAGTAGCCCCATTCGTTGTCATACCAACCGAAAACTTTACCAACATTGCCCGTAACATCGGTCAACAACCCATCAATAACAACTGAATGATCATTTGCACTATAGTCACTAGAAACTAGCGGCTCCATGGAAATGTCAACGATGTTTTTAAACTCTTCTTTTGAAGCATCTAAAAAAACATTGTTTATCTTTCCAGCTGACACTTCTCTTTTTGAAACAAACGTTAAATCAATTAATGAAACTTTAGCAACAGGGACACGAATTGCAGTTCCACCAACAAGTCCGTCCAACTCCGGAAGAACTTTGCCGACAACCTGTGTAGCGCCTGTTGTTGTTGGAATTATGTTTAACGCTGCAGCACGAGCACGTCGTAAATCTTTTCTTTCTACATCAAGAAGAACTTGGGTATTTGTATACGCATGAATTGTTGTCATAAATCCATGTGCAACACCCAATGTGTCATGCAAAATTTTTAGCATTGGAACAATTGCATTTGTTGTGCAACTTCCTAGAGAAACTATATTGTGCTTTTCTTTGTCATAATCACTATCATTGACGCCAGGAATGATTGTAACGCTCTCATCTTTGGCAGGAGCTGTAATAAGAACTTTTTTTGCCCCTGAACTGATATGCATCTTAGCACCTGCAGCATGGGTAAATTTGCCAGTTGCCTCAACTACCCAGTCAACACCATACTTGTACCATTCGATGTTTTTAGGGTCAACTTCATTTACAATAAAAATTCTATTGCCATTAATTTCTAATTCATTTTCGTAAACTTTTACCTCGTCAGAATAAATACCCATCAGCGTGTCGTATTTGAACATATGAGCAACTGATTCTAGACTTGCAGGTCCAACATTAATCGCAACAACTTTTATTTTTTCTTGGCAACTTTCATCTTTCAATACAGCGCGTAAAAAATTTCTGCCTATACGACCAAATCCATTTATCGCTACATTAATCATTTTCATTCCTTTTTTTACTATTATTTATGCCAACCGACAATTTTTTTAAATTCAGCCTCAAGATCTTCCTCTGACATAATTGGAGGCTCTGAAAGAATGGGGATATGTTTTAATTTTGGATGCATAACAAATCTTTTTAACGGCTCAAGGCCAATTTTACCTTCTCCAATCACCTGATGTCTGTCGACATGAGAGCCTAAATCTTCTTCATTATCGTTAAGATGAATTAAACAAATTTTATCTATTCCAATCTTTTTATCTAAAAGATCAATAAATGCATCTTGCTTATCGTCATCAACAATGTTGTAACCAAAAGAAAAGGCATGTGCTGTATCGATACAAAAACGCACCCTATCTGCATTTTCTAATTTTTCCAGCAATAGACTAAAGTGATTTATATCTCCTCCAATTGAAGGATATTTTTGTGCAACATTTTCTAAAACAAAAATAAATGACGGCTCTTTTTTAATCAATTTATTTAGCATTGCGGCCAGGGCATCTATTCCTTCTTGCACATTATGTGCTCCTTTAGCTGAGCCTGGGTGAAATATGACATGGGTAAATTCCAACTTTCTTGCAAGCAACAATTCTCTTTTTAGCAACCTATGAGGGTTGTATTCGATTGTTGATGGATTAACCCAATAAGAAACGTGGAGATAAATTTCTTTAAAATATTGACGTCGCAGCTCAATAAATTCCTTGATATCACTGCTGTTTAACGGCACAACACGACCTGCCGTCTTTAACGTCAAAAAACACTGGAAAAAATCAACATTGAACTTTAGCGCTCTTTGTATAACATCTACCAATGTCGTTTCTAATCGCAAATGTAATCCTAATCTTCTCAACTCCCGCCTTTTCTATAAAATTATGGCTTGGTTACAAGCCGAGGGCTTAACAAGCCAGAGGCTTTATAGGCCGATTTGTTCTTTCAAAAAATGTTCTTCAAAATGTAGCTTCATTGCGTCGTAAAAATCTTGTTTAATTTTTTTCAAACCTTGTGGCGTATCAGACTCCATTCTTAGACTTACAACCGGCTGCGTATTTGAAACTCTCAAAATTCCCCAACCATAATCCATTATCGCCCGCACACCATCAATCGTGATCATTGTAACATCGTCACGTTTTGCAAACAATGTTTTTACTTTTTCTATAACATCTTTCTTTTTATCATCAGCACATTTAATTCTCATTTCTGGCAGGCTAATTTTTTTGGGAAACACTGAAATTAGGTCTTTTAAACTCTTTTTTTCGTTAATCATAATTTCAAAAAGTCTCATCATGGAATAAAATCCATCATCATACCCAAAGTAGCGATCCGAAAAGAAAAAGTGACAACTGAGTTCACCTCCCAACAAAGCATTATTTTGTTTCATGCATTTTTTTACAATTGAATGTCCTGACGGTGATAAGCAGGGTTTGCCGCCCCACTTTTCAATTGTTTCTATAAAACCCGAGGAAACTTTTATATCGCCCACTATCGATGCGCCAGGGTTACTTCTTAAAATTGGTTGAGCATAGACAGCCAAAAGCGTATCTCCAGATACCAATTGCCCATCTTTTGTCATCGGCGCCATTCTGTCACAATCACCATCAAAACCGATACCAACTTCAGCGTCAGTAGAAAGCAAAACATCTTTTACAAATCTCATATTTTCTTCAACAACCGGGTCTGCCTCATGATTAGGATAATCACCATCAACTTCTTCAAAAAGAAGTTTCACATTTTTCCACTCCATAGCTTCAATTAGCTTTGGCATTACGGTTCCTCCAACCGCGTTTGCACAGTCTGCAACAAAAGACAAATTCATTCCAACTAAATGTGAAAAATGTTCTTTCATCCATGCAATATACGGCTCTATCATGTCTTGTTCGTAGTAAGCGCCCTCCATAAGTGAAATAATACTTTCTCCCGTCTTTAAAAAACTTTTTATTTTTTGTATTTCATCGCCACTCACCATTTTTTTGTTAAGACAAATTTTAATGCCATTATACTCTTTTGGGTTATGAGAAGCTGTTATCATGAGCCCTGCGTCAATATTTTTATTGAACAAAGTAAAATACAAAACGGGCGATGGACACACCCCAATAAACAAAACATCAAGCCCACTATCGTTCATAGCTTTTGTTAAGCTTGTTTTCACATCTGGCGAATGCTTCCGCCCATCCATGCCAATTGCAACCGTTTTTAGGTCAGGCTTCTGTTGCAAAAAATGGTAGGCCAAGGCCAAACCTAGATCATACACCTTATGTAAATCAAATTCCGATCCAACTTTTCCGCGTATATCGTATTTTCTAAAAATGGTATCTTTCATTGTAAATTCCCGATTTAAGAAATCAACACACCACGGCCTTTGGCCGTGGTTTTAACTCCGAGGATTTTACCCATTAATCTCTATTTTTAAAGAACAGGGATTTTTGGGCGTTAAATAAAGCAAAACATGTAAGAAAGGGTACCAAAATATTTTGGTATGGTAAAAAATTATTTTCAACAATTCTTTTTTGATGTACAATAACCCAAATTAGAAATGACAGAATAATATTTGGTCTTACTATTTTTATTTACACGAAAGGTTTTCCATGAAAAAGCAAATGTTATCCGCACTATTTATTTTACTATTTTGCCAAGCAAACAACTCGTCTTGCATGAAGAGTGTAGACCAAGTGAAAACCACAAAAAAAGCTCTGTTGAAATTATAAAAAGCATAACAGAAACTTGTAAAAGAAAAAGTTTAGACACCCAAAGAAAAAGGGAACACGCAAACAGAATAGCATTGTGCGTAGGAGCTTCTTTTTTACTTGTGCCAGTGCTTATTGGACTTAAGTTCGCAAAAATTGTATTCTCATAGTTAAAAAAGGTTTTTAATGAAAAAGCACATATTGTCCGCCCTATTTATTTTACTATTTTGCCAAGCAAATAACTCGTTTTGCATGAAAAGAATAGTGGAGCAAACCGCTGATACACAAACCACTTCACTGAAAAAAATTGAGGGTGAAGGCCCAGATCAAAAGCGTAAAGTCAAAAGAAAACAGAAAGGCAAAGAATATTCAGAATGTTGCAAAGATGCAACTGCTCTGGCAGGCATTTCTCTCATGCTTGTCAAAGCGATTTTTCTTTTTTATTACATTTGCTCAAAACTTAGTTAAACAATAAAAGAATCAAAATGAAACAGCAATGATACCCTTAAAACTGCAAATCAAAAATTTCTTAAGCTATGGTTCAGAACTTCAGACAATAGATTTTGAACCATACCAACTTATTTGTTTATCTGGAAAAAATGGACATGGAAAATCCGCCCTTTTAGATGCAATAACCTGGGCCCTATGGGGTCAGGCAAGAAAAATATCTGGCACCGCAAAAGCTGATGATGGATTGTTAAAAATTGGACAATCGCATATGATGGTTATTCTTGATTTTGCATGCAACAGGCAAATATAC
>Ga0180433_10004868_pt1 | contig 18597 bp, 17 predicted proteins | sample SS_ome_8_FD_132980 | JGI IMG/M metagenome (GOLD analysis project Ga0180433, IMG submission 132980) | Hypersaline lake sediment archaeal communities from the Salton Sea, California, USA - SS_1_D_1 metaG | ecosystem: Environmental > Aquatic > Non-marine Saline and Alkaline > Hypersaline >... | reverse complement strand
AGTTCATCCCGGGAATCGAATTTATCCATGAACCTGGTTCCATCGGGAAGTAACAGTTTGCCGCCTTCTCCGCGCACCGCTTCTGTTATGAGAAATGACTTGGCCTTGGGGTGGTAAAGACAGGTCGGGTGGAACTGGTTGAATTCCATGTTGGCAACGCGGCAGCCGGCACGCCATGCCATGGCAATGCCATCGCCGGTAGCGACATCCGGGTTGCTGGTGTAAAGGTAGACCTTGCTGGCACCACCTGTTGCCAGAACAACCGTTTTGGCTGCGATGGCATCGACCTTGTTGGTTTCCAGGTCAAGCACATAGGCACCAACGCAGCGACGGGTATTTTTCTTTTTATCGGTGGTTATCAGGTCAATGGCCAGAGTGTTTTCGATGAAACGGATGTTGGGGTGGCTTTTTTCCTGGCTGACCAGTGAGGTTTCAATTGCCTTGCCGGTGGCATCAGCGGCATGAATGACACGGCGGTGTGTGTGGCCACCTTCGCGTGTCAGGTGATAACCGGACTCTGAATCCTCGGCACGGGTAAATTCCACCCCCTGGTCCAGCAGCCAGCGGATGTTTTCAGGACCATGTCTGACGACGCGGCTGACTGTTTCTTCGTCACAGATGCCGGCACCGGCATCCAGCGTGTCCTGAATGTGTGACTCGATTGAATCGGATGAATCCAGTACCACAGAAATACCGCCCTGGGCATAGAGCGTATTGCCCTCGGTGATTTCCCTTTTGGCCAGCACGACTACATCCAGTTCCGGATCCAGCCGCAACGCCAGGCTTAGCCCAGCAGCCCCGCTGCCAATGATCAAAACATCACATTTATTGTTTTTGGTCGCCATCTGTTTATCAGGTATATTGTATTTCTATCGATATCGGTTCGATATTGTAAGGATAAATGAAAAAAAAACGTCTTTCATGAAACTATTTATTTATGGCAGGGTCAATTTCAGATGATAACTGAGAAATTGCTATCAGGAGCTCAGGCTGGATGAGCGACAAAGAAGCAGACCAGGAGCTGGTAGCCAGAGTTCAGAGGGGAGATAAAAAGGCATTCGATTTGCTGGTATTAAAATATCAGCAGAAGGTGACGAATATCGTATCACGCTATATTCGTGATCCTCACGAAAGCCTGGACGTGACCCAGGAAGCCTTTATCAAGGCTTACAGGGCATTGCCAAACTTTCGTGGAGACAGTGCTTTTTATACCTGGCTTTATCGCATTGCGATCAACACGGCCAAGAATCACCTGGTTTCCCAGGGGCGCCGGCCCCCAGGTACGGATGTTGATGCAGAATCTGCGGAACAAATTGATAGTGGTGAGCGTCTCAAAGACAGGGAAAGTCCGGAGAGCATCGCGTTGACTGAGGAGATTGCGAGAACAGTCAAACTGGCAATAGATGCATTGCCGGATGAACTGAAAACGGCAATAACCCTGCGTGAGCTCGAGGGAATGAGTTATGAGGAAATTGCCGAGGCAATGGATTGTCCGATTGGAACTGTAAGGTCTAGAATATTCAGGGCACGTGAGGCTATTGACAGCAAACTCGCCCCTTTGCTGGAATAAAACCAGGAATGCTTATGTCAGATGAAATCAAAGAAAAAGTATCAGCTTTTTTAGACGGCGAACTCGACGAACGGCAGTTAGCCGCATTCAATGAACAGGTGCATAGTTCATCCCAGTTGCGCAGCAGGCTTAACCGGTACGCTCTTATCAGTGAATCCATCAAGGGAAATACTGTTGCAATCAATGCAGAAGGCATTGCGCATCGTGTCAGCAAATTGATCCAGGATGAACCTGCCATGGTTGCTCCCGTCGTACCATTATCCCCAGGTAAGTCTTCAACAACGCCTGCATCAATTCCTTCAGCTGTTCCGGAGGCGGGGTGGAAAACCTGGTTCGCTGGCGGTGCGATAGCAGCCACCGTGGCAACCCTGGCGCTGATTAACTTCGACATTCTGGTGATGCAGCAGGAGGCTTCAGAATCTTTCCCTGTTACTGTGCAGGTACAGCCCCAGTCTCAACCTTTCAGGCAACCTGCGATGAACGGCTTTGCACAACCGGCTTCCACGCAGTGGTCCATCAGTCGCAAGCATTCGCCAGCGCCTGAGGTCGAACAGGAATTGAACCAGTTTCTTATAGAACATTCGGAATATACCAACCAGGCCGGCATGCCGGGACTGGTGCCTTACGCAACATTTGTAGTCTATGACAAGAAATAACAAGCGTTTATTCGTAACGCTGTGGTCTGTTGCAGCGCTGCTGATAGCCAGCCATCTACAAGCCGGTTCCCGGCAGGCCAGTTACTGGCTTGAGAAAATGATGAAAGCCGTTCATGAAACTAATTATGACGGTAATTTTGTCTATCTTCACGGTGACAATATCGAATCACTGCGTACGGTTCATACCAATATCAACGGACATGAAATTGAAAGGCTGTTTTCATTAAACGGCGAGGCTCGCGAAATTGTCAGGGATAATGAAACAGTAACCCGCATCCTGCCCAACGATAAAACTATAGCCACGACCAAACGTCTTTTGAACAAGCAGTCATTCTCCGGTTTCTTTGTGCTTGACCTGAAGCGTATCGAGCAGAACTACGAAATAAACCTGACGGGACGCGGGCGAATCGCTGACCGATCCACGAACATAATTGACTTTGTTCCACGCGATGATCTGCGCTACGGTTTTCGCTTGCACGTCGATGATGAATCAGCCCTGCCCTTGCAATGGGAGATGTTCGACCAGCAACAGCAACTGGTTTCGCGCATTATGTTTACCAGTATCTCCATAGGCAATAACGTGACCGATTCAGGCTCTTTGCTTGAACAGGGCGACAGTGATGTTATTAAAAAGAAAAGCACGGTCATTACTACAACTGAACAGCTCCCCGATACCAACAGCAAATGGTCGTTTGATAAGCTACCCCGTGGATTTGTCATAAAGCACCATCGCCAGGGCATTCCCGGCAAAAAGGCCCGTAATATCGAACACTATATATTCAGTGATGGTATTTCCAGTTTTTCGGTGTACATAGAGCAGACTGATAAGGTACGTCTCAATGGCAATGCCCATCTCGGAGCTCTCAATGCCTATGGTGTCTTCGTTAATGGCCACCAGGTCACCGCTGTGGGAGAAGTTCCGGCAGAAACACTGGCGTTCATAAGCGAACTGGTCATCAGTGATGATTGAAGAAATTGCCAGGGTAAATGCAATTGATGGTGGCTATGCCTTTGTAGAAGTTACCAGAACATCCAGTTGTAACAGCTGTAATGCCAGGCAGGCCTGTGGAACAGCATCCTTGTCGAGGATGTTTAGATTTCAACCGCCGGCTCTCAAGCTTAAAAACAGCATTGATGCCAAACCCGGTGATCAAGTTATCGTAGCCCTGCCTGAACAAACCATGCTCACCGGTTCATTTATGCTTTATATCATACCCTTGATCATGCTGATGCTTTTCGCTGTTGGTTTTGATTATGTGTTTGGTCTTTTTTTCTCCATTGAGAGGGAACTCTTACAGGTTGCTGGCGGTCTCACTGGTCTGGCAGCAGGGTTGTTTGCAGCAAGAAAGTACTCAGCCCGTTTTCTCAATGATACGTCTATGGCCTCACTGGTCAAAGTGGTACGCAACCAGGATTTCAGTGTTGCAGTAAACAGAATAGGGTAGGAATACATTATGCGTTGTTATGGAAAATTTGTTTCTGTTCTGGGTTTTCTTTTGCTTGCGGTAATCGCGACAAACGCTAATGCTGTTAAGGGTTTGCCGGACTTTACCGGTATGGTGGAAAAATACAGCCCGACTGTAGTTAATATCAGTACCACGCAAACATTTGGAATCAACGGCAAGAGAATCAGTCCCCACCATTTTCAAATTCCAGAAATGGATCCTGACAATCCTTTTAACGAACTGCTTAAACGTTTTTTTGGTGAGCAGATGGAAATTCCCGAGCTGTTGCGTCGTGATTCCAAGTCGTTGGGTTCTGGATTCATTATTTCCGAAGACGGATACATAATAACCAACCATCATGTCGTCAATAAGGCCGATGAAATCCTTGTCACGTTGACCGATAAGCGTGAGTTCAAGGCCAGGTTGATTGGCTCAGATAAAGGAAGTGATATCGCACTGATCAAGATTGATGCAGAAAAACTTCCTGTGGTTAATCTCGGCAAAGCTGCCAATTTGAAAGTCGGAGAGTGGGTGCTCGCCATAGGGTCGCCTTTCGGATTCGAACATTCCGTCACTGCTGGTATCGTCAGTGCCAAGGGGCGTAGCCTGCCAGAGGAAAACTACGTACCTTTTATTCAAACCGACGTTGCCATTAATCCGGGTAATTCTGGAGGTCCGCTTTTTAACCTCGAGGGTGAAGTCGTAGGCGTCAACTCCCAGATATACAGTCGATCTGGTGGTTTTATGGGGCTCTCATTTGCGATCCCAGTTGAACTGGCGATGAATGTTGTTGAACAGCTGAAAACCACGGGCAAGGTGGCCCGTGGCTATCTCGGAGTGCTGATCCAGGATGTTACTCATGAACTGGCGGAGTCATTCAACATGAAAAGGGCCCGCGGCGCCCTGATTTCCAGGGTACTGCCAGACAGCCCGGCTGAAGCGGCTGGTCTCAGGGTGGGGGATATCATTCTGCGCTATAACGGCCAGGAGGTGGATCGCTCATCCCAGCTTCCTCCATTGGTCGGTGGCAGTCCGATAGATCGGGCAGCCAAGGCAGAAGTACTACGTGATGGCAAACGCATAATTATCGAAGTGAATGTTCAGCAGTTGCCGCAGTCAGAACAAATGGCTCGTGAGATGAAACCGAGGCAGGTTGAGTCCCATGATCGTGCCGGGCTGGTAGTCAAGGATATGTCCGCTGATCAGCGTGAACAGCTCGGTATCAGTGTTGACGAAGGAGTACTAGTCGTAGATGTTAAACCTGGTCCGGCCCGCATTGCCGGTATCAAGGTTGGCGATGTGATTACCCGGATTAATAACAAGTCAATCAAAAGCACCCGGGATTATGACGAGGCTATCTACAATGCCCGTCCCGGAAGAAATCTTGCGGTACTGGTACATCGTGATGACCGGGCACTGTTTATTCCTCTTAAACTGCCAATGCAATGAGTTGTCGACTGTTCTACCGGGAAGGCTGCCATCTTTGCGAGGACATGATCAACCAGCTTCACGAACTTTTTCCCGATCTGGATTTTCAACTGCTCAATGTCGATGCCCGACCGGAGTGGTTTGAAGATTACAATGACAGGGTGCCGGTGCTGACATGTGGCAATCTGATTCTCAGCCAGTATTATCTCGAACCTGAAAAAATCCGAAAATATTTCAATGGGCAATCTGCAGCGCTCTGAGGTATGATAGCGCCACCATTTATTAAATGGGTATGAAGCGGGATATGTCTCTGTTTGATGGGGAATATTCCGTTTTTTCTATCAACCTTGATGGTTTAGCCTGAAACAAGTAGTTCCTCGAATGTCCGATCTGAAAAAAATTCGTAATTTTTCCATTATTGCCCATATCGATCATGGTAAGTCGACGATTGCAGACCGTTTCATTCAGCATTGCGGGGGACTTTCTGAAAGAGAAATGAATGCGCAGGTGCTTGATTCCATGGATATCGAGCGCGAGCGTGGTATCACCATCAAGGCACAAAGTGTCACACTGCATTATCAATCGCCAAAAGATGGTGAAACCTACCAGCTGAATTTCATCGACACTCCCGGGCATGTGGATTTTTCCTATGAAGTTTCCCGTTCACTGGCAGCCTGTGAAAGTGCGTTACTTGTTGTGGATGCTGCCCAGGGTGTGGAAGCACAGAGTGTAGCAAACTGCTATACCGCGATTGAGCAGGGGCTGGAGGTTATTCCAGTACTGAACAAAATAGACCTGCCAGCTGCTGAACCCGAAAGGGTGATCAACCAGATTGAGGAAATTATCGGCATCGAAGCTGAAAATGCAATTCGTGTCAGTGCAAAAACCGGTGTGGGTATACCCGATTTGCTGGAACAACTGGTTGAGCTGACACCACCGCCTGAGGGTGATCTGAATGCACCATTGCAGGCACTGATTATTGATTCCTGGTTTGATCCCTATGTCGGGGTTATTTCTCTGATACGCATAGTAAATGGTGTGCTCAAGCCAAAAGACAAGGTTTTTATCATGTCTACAGAGCGTGTTTACCAGGTTGAAAAGGTCGGGGTTTTTACACCAAAGCGTCATGATCTTGCCCAGTTACAGACCGGTGAAGTGGGCTATGTTATTGCCGGTATCAAGGACATTGACGGGGCCCCTGTCGGCGATACCATTACGCTGGATAACAACCGGGCATCTGAATCATTGCCGGGTTTTGAAGAGATGAGACCTCGGGTTTTCGCGGGCCTGTTTCCTGTCTCCTCTGATGACTATGAAGATTTACGCGAGGCATTACAAAAACTCAAGCTCAATGATGCCGCCCTGAACTTTGAGCCGGAAACTTCACAAGCCCTGGGTTTTGGTTTCCGTTGCGGTTTTCTGGGTATGCTGCATATGGAAATCATACAGGAGCGACTGGAAAGAGAATATTCGCTGGACCTGATTACCACGGCACCGACGGTAATTTACGAAGTTGAAAAAACCGATGGTGAGGTGATCAGGGTGGATAACCCGGCTGATTTGCCTGATCCAGGGCAGATCATGGAAATTCGTGAACCGATTATTGATGCGCACATCCTGGTACCTAATGACTACCTGGGCGCGGTTATTTCCCTATGTGTCGAAAAGCGTGGTACCCAGAAAGATATGCAATACCTTGGCGGCCAGGTTCAGGTACATTATGAATTGCCACTCAACGAAGTTGTTCTGGATTTCTTTGACCGGCTAAAGTCTGTCAGTCGCGGTTACGCTTCGTTTGAGTACGAATTCAAACGCTTTTCACCTGCCAACCTCGTAAAGCTGGATATTCTAATCAACGGTGAAAAAGTCGATGCCTTGTCCATAATCGTGCACCGGGACTATGCTGAGAGCCGGGGTAGGGATCTGGCAGAGAAAATGCGAGAAATTATTCCCCGCCAGATGTTCGAAGTGGCGATTCAGGCGGCCATTGGTTCCAAAATCATTGCGCGGACTACGGTAAAGGCTTTAAGAAAAAATGTAACAGCAAAGTGCTATGGTGGCGATATAACGCGTAAACGCAAACTGCTGGAAAAGCAGAAAGCCGGTAAAAAACGCATGAAGCAGGTTGGCAGCGTGGAGATACCCCAGGAAGCCTTCCTCGCGGTCTTAAAGGTAGGCAAGGATAACTGATGAATTTTAATTTACCCCTGGTACTGGTTTTGGCAACCGCGATCACAGGCGGCATCTGGCTGATTGATGCATTGTTTTTTGCAAAAAAACGCAAGCTTGCAGAGGGAAAGGAACCGCTGCTTCTTGAATATTCCAAATCTTTTTTCCCGGTGATTCTGGCGGTTTTGCTGCTGCGGTCCTTCCTGGTGGAGCCATTCAGAATTCCTTCCGGCTCAATGATGCCGACACTGCTGGTAGGCGACTTTATCCTGGTAAACAAGTACGCTTATGGTTTACGCCTGCCAGTGCTCCACACAAAGTTCGTTGATATCGGTGAACCGCAGCGTGGTGATGCTTTTGTGTTCCGCTACCCACCAAAACCGGAGATAGACTATATTAAACGAGTAGTGGGTGTTCCCGGTGATGTTATTGATTACCGCAATAAAGTTTTATATGTTAATGGTCAGCCGATGCAAAAAACTACACTGGGCAGCTATACTGGCGTAGGTTCTGGAGTCAGAGAAACCGGTTCGCTGGAGCACATCGAGGACCTGGCGGGTGTAAAGCATGGGACTTTAACCAATCCCAGGGCACCGAATTTTGCACATGGTTGCTCATTCCTGGCCAGAGGCCCAATCAAGGTGCCGGATGGTCATTATTTTGCGATGGGCGATAACAGGGACAACAGTAGTGACAGCCGTTGCTGGGGGCTGGTTGCAGAAGAACACCTGGTGGGCAAGGCGTTCGCTATCTGGATGCACTATGATGGTAATCGTGATGGTTTGCCGATTCTGGGCAAGATAGCCTGGAGCAGACTGGGAACATTGATTGAATAATCCAAAAAATAACAGGTAGATAATTATGCGTTTACAAAAAAATCAAAAGGGACTGACATTCATTAGCTGGCTGATTATTCTGGCCATTGGTGGTTTTTTTGTATTGTTAGCCATGAAGCTGACACCAATCTATCTTGAAAATCAGAGTGTTAAATCCATTGTCGCAGCACTGGAGGGTGATCCCGAGGTTAGAAGAACAGACAAACGTGGCATACAAAAAATAATTCAAAAACGTATGAGAATTAACAGTATCTACGATTTTCCCAAGGATGCGATCAAAATCAAGAAAACCAAGACCCGCCTTGATCTTGATATTACTTACAACAGGGAAGAAAAGATTTTTGCCAATGTCTATGTGCTGGTGAAATTCAGCGAACAGATCTCTATAGATATTATTCCTTGAGAGATGATTTGAAACGCTTACAAATAGACCTCAACTATCATTTTTCTAATTCCAAACTGCTTGAAACCGCGCTGACTCATCGCAGTGTTGGAATCAATAATAACGAAAGATCTGAATATCTCGGGGATTCCATACTGGGATTTGTGATAGCGGATCAACTTTTTCACAAGTTTCCCGAGGCTGATGAAGGGCAACTCAGTCGCCTGCGGGCTTCGCTGGTTAAAAAGGAAACGCTGGCTAATATTGCCCGCCAGCTTTCCATTGGGAGTTACCTCAAACTCGGCGCAGGTGAACTCAGAAGTGGCGGACATGCACGCTCTTCAATATTGGCTGATGCCCTTGAAGCCATTATCGCTGCTATTTACCTTGACAGTGACTATCAGCGGGCTCGACAGTTCATCCTGGAATTGTACGATACACGTCTGCAGCAACTGACCCTTACCAAGGGGAAAAAAGACCCTAAAACACGCTTGCAGGAGTGGTTGCAGAGCCAGAAAATGGAGTTGCCCGTCTATGAAGTTATCAAGTCCAGTGGTCCCCAACACAAGCAGCAGTTTGTGGTTTCCTGTTCTATCAAATCAATGAAAGTATCCACTACCGGCAAGGGTGAGAGTAAGCGCAAAGCCGAACAGGATGCCGCTGAAAAAATGCTGGAGCAATATGAACAAGTCTGAACGAAGTGGTTTTGCTGCCATTGCAGGTCGCCCCAATGTGGGAAAATCGACATTACTAAACCGTTTTATTGGTTTAAAGCTGGCAATTACTTCCCATAAACCGCAAACCACACGTCACAGCATTGTAGGTGTTAAGACCCGTGATGATGGACAAATTGTATTTGTTGATACACCCGGCATTCATCGACGAGGCAGCCAGGCAATGAATCGCTACCTGAATCGTACAGCCAAAGCCGCATTATCGGATGTGGATGTATTGCTGTTTGTGGTGCAGGCAGGGGTCTTTAATCGTGAAGACAAGCTGGTTCTTAAAACGGTTAGTGAAAGCAAAACACCCGTAATCCTGGTCATTAACAAGATTGATTTACTCGAAGACAAGGAAGAACTGCTGCCTTACATTGCAGAATTAAAAGAGCTGCATGACTTTCTGGATGTCATGCTGGTTTCTGCAAAAAATGGTAAACAGGTTGAAGAACTCGAAAACAGGGTGCTGCAGGCGTTACCGGAAGGTGAAAACAATTATCCTGAGGATCAGTTGACTGACCGTAGCGAAAGATTTTTTGCAGCTGAACTGATTCGTGAACAACTCACTCGTCATTATCACCAGGAGCTTCCTTACGCGACAACTGTTGAGATAGAGTCATTCAGTGAAGAAGAAAAGCTGTATCGCATTAACGCCCTGATCTGGGTGGAGCGCAAGGGCCAGAAAGCTATTCTCATTGGCAACAAAGGTGAGGCTATGAAAAAAGTCGGAACCATGGCCCGAAAAGCCATGGAAAAGTTCCTTGGCAAAAAGGTTTATCTTCAGCTTTGGGTTAAGGTTCGGGAAAGCTGGTCTGATGATGAAAATGCGCTTTCCAGGTTAGGTTACACTGATTGAGTCATAATTTGCCTGCAGGCCTGACACCAGCCTGGGTACTTCATAGCAGGCCATATTCCAATACCAGTTTACTTGTCGATTTCTTCACCTTGAATCTTGGCAGAATTACCTGTGTCGCCAGGGGAGTGAGGCAAAAAGGATCACGCCTGGCTGGTATTGTGCAGCCATTTATTCCCCTGGTGATCAGTGTTTCCGGGCGAGGCTCAGTTAAAACGCTCGGCAAATGTGAATCAGTTGAGCACTACCAGGTGTTACAGGGCGAACGTCTTTATTCAGCCTATTATCTGAATGAGCTGGTTCTGAAATCATTACAGTCCAGCGAACCGCATGAAACGCTGTTTGCTATTTATGCAGATACAGTCCGACGGTTTTCATCCGGCAGTGAAGATACCGAGCCCCTGTTGCGCAAGTTTGAATTACACTTGCTCTCAGAACTTGGTTATGGATTACAGCTTGATTATGATGTACAAAGTGGCGAGCCGATTGAAGCCGGTAGAAATTATCGCTACGAACATGGTGTGGGTGCCAGCGAGATTACAGGTTCTGATCATTTGCAACATTCAGTGCCGGTTGTTTCTGGCGAATGCCTTTTGGCGCTAAAAGATTGTCGACTATCAGAGAAACAGCATCTTGCGGAAGCAAAAAAACTGATGCGATATCTTATCAATCACCTGTTAGGTGGTTATCATTTTAAAAGCCGTGAATTTTTCACAAATCGATATCAGAGAAAAACATGACAGCAACATACGAACGCCTTTTAGGTGTAAATATCGATCATGTAGCCACTATCAGGCAGGCGCGTGGTACACGTTATCCTGAGCCAGTTCAGGCTGCAATGGTAGCCGAGCAGGCGGGTGCTGATGCCATTACTTTGCATTTGCGCGAAGACAGGAGGCATATCCAGGACCGGGATGTACGCTATCTGAAAGATATTTTACAGACCCGCATGAACCTGGAAATGGCGGCAACCCAGGAGATGCTGAAAATCGCCAGTGAAGTTTGCCCGCAGGATGTATGCCTGGTTCCTGAAAAGCGCGAAGAACTCACTACCGAGGGTGGCCTGGACGTGATCAGCAGTAAAAGTTACCTGCAGGAATACTGTTCAGCGCTGGCTGAAGCAGGTGTTCGCGTGTCATTGTTTATTGATGCGGATGAGAAGCAGATTCAGGCAGCAGCTGATATCGAGGTTCCGGTTATTGAAATTCATACGGGACACTATGCTGATGCTGCCACTCAAGCTGAAACCAACAAGGAATTAACACGCATACAGCTTGCTGTTGAACAGGGTGAATCACTGGGTTTGCATGTAAATGCCGGTCACGGACTGGATTATCATAACGTCAAACAGATCGCACAAATCAATGGTGTAAGAGAGTTGAACATTGGACATTCAATTGTTGCCCGGGCAGTTTTCCATGGGCTTGCAGAGGCGGTAGCCACAATGAAGCAACTGATTCAGGTGAGCTGATCAGGCATCTTCTCCGGCATGGGCTGACAGCTTCTGTGCTTCCTGTTTGAGATTATTCAGTGCCGATTCAATGGCATAATAATTTTCTCTCTCGATCAGCTTTTGCAGCTTTTTAATGGCATTATTTAAAGCGGGTACACCACAAACAGAGGTTGCCCCATGGAGTTTGTGTAAAACCTCCCAAAGTGCCTTCCAGTTACGGCCAGCAAACTCTCGATGTGCTGAATCAAGGTATTCCGGTAGCTGATCCAAAAGCATCCTGAATAGTTTTTCGGCAACTTCTTCCTGGTTATCGGCTATGCGTAATGCCTGTTGAAGATCACGCACAGCGAGTTGGGATGTATCCGATACTTGCTGCTCATCGGCCATGGTGAAATCCGAGGGAATAATTTTTCTACCCTCAGAAAAATCATTCAGAATCTGGTTGACAGCATCCATATCGACTGGTTTAAGCAGGATAGTATTGAAGCCGTACATACTGGAAACACCTTTCTCAAGGAATGCCGCGTCCGCAGTGAGGCCGATAATGGGAACCTGAAAACCGCTTTTTCGCAGCTCCATGGTGGCATCGATGCCATTCATTTTCGGCATGTGTATATCCATGAAAACCAGGTCATACAGTTTCAGGGCAAAGGCATCTATGGCCTCCTGCCCATTGACGGCAAGCGTGATAGAGGCGCCAGTCGGTTCCAATATTGAAGCAAGCAGCTTCTGGTTTATTGTGTTGTCATCAACAATCAGAACGGATTTATCAGCGAGACTCCTGTCCAGATTATCGACTGTAGTCTCTGTGGCCTGTCCGGATTCCTGTTCCATACCAAGCAACCTGGTGCACAATGCGGTGAGTTGATTCTTGAATGCAGGCCTTTTAATCACTGCGCACCCATAGTCGCTGGAATAGCGCTCAAGCAGTTGTTGGTCTGAAGTGGAAACCAGAAAGATTACTGGACAAGGAGTGCGCGAGACAGAAGTCAGCATATTTTCATCCAGAAGTCTGGTTTCATCTGCTCCGAGTGAGATCACAGATAAATGGTTATCCGGTAACGGTAAGTCGTTTTCGAAAGCCGTCAGCGTTTCGTATTCCCTGACACTAAATCCCATGTTTTTAAATATATTCATCAAGGACAAACGAGACAGCCTGTGACTATCATATAGATGGAGCTGTTTGCCGGCAAAGCGCCGTGCCTCCATGGTTGAGCCTGCCATTTGTGGGATATTAACTGGCAGTCTCACGGTAAACGTTGAGCCTTCGCCTTCCGTGCTATCAATGGATATGTCGCCTTGCATCATGTTTACCAGGGAACGGGAAATGCTCAGCCCCAGTCCTGTGCCTCCATAACCCCGACTGAAGTCACTGGATACCTGTTTAAATGGCTGAAACAGCTTGGCTATATTTTCTTCTGAAATGCCGATTCCGGTATCACTGACACTGATAGTCAGGATGCAGCTTGTTGCAGAGCATTCTTCGACTGCGACTCTGATAATGATTTCACCCTTTTCAGTAAATTTGATGGCGTTACTGATGAGGTTGTTTAGCACTTGTGTCAGATGCTGTCGGTCAGCAGTAATAGTCTGTGGCACATCATTGAAAATTAACGGGATAACATTCAGCTTTTTATTATGAGCCAGGGGAGAAAAGATGTGTATCGAATGAGAAATGAGTTCCTCAACAGGGAAAACTGTATTTTTAACTTCTACCTTACCAGCCTCGAGTTTTGAGTAGTCGAGAATATCATTGAGTATTTGTAATAAATTATTGGCAGACTGATTGATGGTGGACAGATAGTCTTGTTGTTCCTTATCAAGCCGGGTTTTTCTCATGAGTGAGATAAAGCCGATAATACCGTTCATCGGCGTACGTATTTCATGGCTCATATTGGCGAGAAATTCAGACTTGACGCGGCTCGATTCCACAGCCAGTTTACGTGCGATGTCCAGTTCGATATTTTGAATTTCCAGGGCTTGAAGCGTGGTGTTCAGGTCGCGTGTCACCCTGGCGACTTCGTCGTTCAGTTTCTCATGCTGGTTGGCCAGTGCTGAGGACATGTTATTAAAACCTTTTTGCAGCGTGAGGATTTCATCCCTGGAGGTTTCCTTTACGGTTTCGCCATGTTTGCCTTCAGCCAGTCTTGAGAACGCATGGGCAAGTTCCCTGATGGGTACTGTCAGGCGACGACTCATGGGGAAAATTATCACCAGCATGGCAAAGATAATGCCCGCAAGTACAATAAAGCTGGTCTGAATAATAGCCCGTTTTTTCGCATGAGCCCGGTCAAATAGCCAGAGTTCTACCTTGCCAATTACCGTCGGTTTGTCATTAATGAAAGAAGACTCCAGGCCAAAGTCATCAAGTATCTCATCTGACTGCTGCAGTGCGATGTCTGCAGATGAATAAATGCTTTGTGCTTTTGGACTGTTTGGCTTGGTGTCTGAAGCATAAATTTCATTTGTGGAAGAAATCTGGATTTTGTAGAGATCGCTATAGTGGTTGAAATAACGGAAGATATTTCTGCTCACCTGTTCTTTGTTGCCGGTAAAAATATTGTTCACATTTTCAGAAGCGATCTGTTCTGCTATGGCCCTGGCTTTTTGATTCGATAACAAGCTGATTTCGTCAATTCGAATGTTTGTTGTATATGCTGTCAGAACAATTGCGATCAAAATGGCAGGTACCATGGCCAGCAAAAGCAGCTTGTTTTGGATTGATGATGTAAAGCGATTCACTCAATCACCTCAACATCATCTGCTTCCAGCAGGCTCCGGTCGATATCATTATCGAGAGATTCCAGTATATTTCTGTTTATCACCAGTCGATAACTGCTGGGGAATTGAATTTTATCGACCTTTTTATGATTGAGCAGCTCGATGGCCAGAGTGGAAATATCACGGCCTATCGAGGCCTTGTCAGTTGTCACCGATGCAATTGCACCAGTTATTGCCAGCGAACGCGAATAACCGATAAAGGGAATGCGGTTTTTGAAACCGGTTAATAACAATTGTGCAATCGTAGAACGGTTGTAGATGTTTTTGTCTGGAATGATGAGAATACTGCCAACTTGCGGAATGATATCTTTAAAACTCATTCCCAGGCTTTGCGCGTCAGTCTCAGGAATTGGAAAGGTCAATAAACTGATACCATTGTTTTTCGCTGCCTGTTGATACGCTGGCAGGCGCCAACCGGATGAGTGGCTGTATAGAATGCCGACGGGCTTATCAGTTTTCAGCAATTGTTTTACTGTATTGAGTATTTTCCCGGCAGGTTGGTCCAGTACCAGTGAATAGTGATTGGGTTTGCTGCCTTCTATTGATGAATGCAAGGGAATCATTCCATGTATTGTCAATGGAGGACTTTTCAGCTCAATCGTTTCAAGCTGGTTTCTTGATTGGGTGCCTAAGGTGATGATCAGCTCGTAGTCGCTGGGCTGCAATGACTCCCCCAGCTCATCTGCCAGGCCAATGTGAATGTCCAGCGTGGTTTCTTCATTACACTGTTGTTTGCAAAGTTCGGGTAATAGCTGGGAGATGAACTGGCCGATGTGGTTGTAAATTGCCGAGTCAGCGCTTTTTACAATCAAAATATTTGTCTGCTCATTGGTATAGGAAGGGTTACCGGCAAGCACAGGCAAGCTACACAAAGCCAGAAAAACTGCTTTGCAGATTGTTATTGAAAAGAGCTTTGTCAGTTGCTCAATATTCATTCATTTCTTCCGTGAATGCTGCCTTTCTGCTTTTTACAGGGTGCTGATTTTCATTTCTGGGGAAACAGACTCCTAGTAGAGAGCAGCTTCCAGCTGAAAATACGCTTCCCGATCTACCAGATTGTCATTTTCAAAGTCTTCGTAGTATTCATCGGCAATATTGCGGACAATCAGTGAGGCCCTGATGTCATTATTGTTAATTGACCATGTTTTTGAAATCTTGATATCCAGTGTTTCAAAAGGCGTGTTCAAGTAGTCGCCATCGCCACCTGTAAGATACGCGTCATGATAACTGTATTGTGAACTGACGCTTAGGCCATTATCAAAGCGGTGCCAAAATAAAAAACCTGTGGTTAGTAATGGCGTATCCAGGTCGAGCTGTTCATTTTGACAGGATATGGCGTTGAGCGGAGTGTCGCCGCGACATGGGGCAAAGGGTTCTATGTCGGTGTATCGCCCTCCCTTGAAACCATCAGTATTAGCATAGCTGGCATGTAACCTGAGAAGGTTGTTTGCATCTGGACGATAATTTAACTGAAGTTCAACTGAATCAATTTCAGCTTCTCCATAATTGAACCAGCGAAAGCGGGGTTTATCCCATGCATCAGCACCGCTGTAGGTCTGAGTAGCTTCAATGATATCCTGGATTTTTTCACGGGCGAGACGGATATCGATATCCAGTTTCTTGTCAAAAAACAGTCCGCGATATCCCAGCTCGAATGATGTCATGGATTCAGGGTCAAGCTGATCATTACCTTGTGACCACCAGTCGAATGGAAAACCTGCAGGAAGGGTCAATGGTAAATCCGGAAACGTTACAGGGTATGCCACGATGGTATACATATCGGCGTATTCAGCTTCTAACGATGGCATACGGTAAGCTTTTGAAATATTGGCCCTGAAAGCATGTTCTTTCGAGGGTTTGAGGTTTAAAGCCACGCGGGGAGAAAAGAAGGTGCCAATATCTTCGTGATTTTCAAGAAAGCCACCAGCATTCCATGTCAACAGGTCATTTTGTTTCCATTCAACATGACCGAAGGCATTGATCGAATAGCGTGAATGTGAATCTTCGAGAAGAGGGCCAATGCTATTGCTTTCATCATAGCGGGCACCTATGCCCCACACACTTTGTAAAGAGGGTGACAAAATGCGGTTCTGCTGGAATTCGATGTTAAAGCGACGATCCTGGAATGAGGTGTCGCGATAATAACTATCCGGAAAAGCATCATGGGATCCGAAACCATCACTTTCTAATTTATCTTCTTTCACGGAGCCAAACCAGGGTTCATCCTGATCGATAAAATTGTATGAAATACGCAGACGATTGGTTAGTAACAGACTTTCGGTTTTTTCCCATAGATAATTCAGGAAATAGGTATCTACCTTTTTGTCGAAGGCGGCTACGCTATCAAACAACGTCTCGTCATTTAACGAGTCAATGTAGCCATTTCCATATTTCAGATCTTTGAATCCAAATTCAAACAGATGGTTTGAGCCCGAATCAGACATGTGGTCTATGCGCAAGTTCATCTGGCGATGAAAATGGTCGTCATAAAGAGGATAGTCAGTGTTTACAGGTAAAACCGGATCATCTGCAGTATGAGAGTTCCGGTAGGCATGCGCATATCCTGTGTTGCTTTCTGTTTCTGCATTGATACGGAAGCTGGAATTACCAACCGTTCTGGAAAAAATGAAATAATTCCGATCCATATCACGCTCACCACCAAGGTGACCGATTTTCAGCCCGGGTTTATGGTCTGAACGGAATGTTGTGATATTGACCACGGCAGAAAATGCATTGGCTCCGAAACTGGCAGCATTTGGCCCACGTAAAACCTCTATACGTTCTATTTCTTCTATGGACACCGGAAGGCTGTACCATAGAGCTCCGCCATAGGTGGACTGGTAAATTGAACGCCCATTCACCAGGATCTGCAAACGTTTATTGTGTTGTGTACTGAGCCCGTGATAGGTTGCTGTACTTTCAGTGCCGTCGATAGAACCAATCTGGAAGCCGGGAACCAGGCGTAACAGTTCAATCAGGTTAATTGCACTGGATGCTTCGATCATGTTGCGATCAATGACAGTGACCGAGGCAGGAACATCCTGCAGTTCCTGTGTCAGACGGGTAGCTGATGAAACCACTATTGGCCGGTCATCGAGAAAATCAAATTCTGTTAATTCTTCCGCCTGTGAACCTGTACAAATCAGGGCTAGAATTGTGGGAATCCCTGCGAGGCGCCACCGCATAATAAATCCTAATAATTGCTTCAATGCTTTTATAAATATTACAATGACTTATCAATAATATCATCCTGATTCTTATTCCTATGGACTATCCAACAATAGAACAATTTATCGGCAATACGCCACTGGTCCGTTTACAACGCTTGAATGAAAATTCATCCAATAACGTACTGGTTAAGCTTGAGGGCAACAACCCGGCAGGCTCTGTCAAAGACCGCCCGGCACTTTCAATGATTCAGCTGGCTGAACAGCGTGGTGACCTTAAACCTGGTGATACATTGATCGAGGCTACCAGTGGCAATACCGGCATTGCCCTGGCAATGGCGGCAGCCATCAAGGGCTACCGGCTGATATTGATCATGCCGGACAATATGACTGAAGAGCGACGTGCAGCCATGCGCGCCTATGGTGCCGAGTTGGTATTGGTGTCGCAGCAAGCCAGTATGGAAGGGGCTCGTGACCTGGCAGATGAAATGGAGGCCCGGGGTGAGGGCAGGGTGTTAAACCAGTTTGCCAACCAGGATAATCCTCAGGCCCATTATGAGAGCACCGGTCCGGAGATATGGAGAGATACTCACGGTGAAATTACTCATTTTGTCAGTGCCATGGGAACCACGGGTACCATTATGGGAACTGGCCGTTACCTGAAAGAACAGAATCCGGAGATCCAGATTATCGGTGTACAGCCCGAGGAAGGAGCGAGTATTCCCGGAATACGTCGCTGGCCTGAAGAATACCTGCCAAAAATTTTTGATCGATCCGCCATTGATCGTGAAGTGGATGTATCACAATCGCTGGCTGAGGAGACCACGCGTCAACTGGCAGCAAGGGAAGGGATTTTTGCGGGCATATCATCGGGCGGAGCGGTAGCTGCCGCATTACAACTGTCAAAAGAAGTTGAAAATGCCACCATAGTTGCCATTATTTGTGACAGGGGTGACAGGTATTTATCGACTGGTGTATTTCCTGACAAATAAATTCGCCAAACATATTTTGAGGAAACTGCTGTGGCTGCTGTTGGCACTGCTGTTTTCCGCTCCTTTGCATGCACTTTCCTATGTCAAAATCAGCATAGCCAACATCAATGCTGAATCCTGGCGGGGTGATGAGCTGTCAGTAACGT
>Ga0180433_10004866_pt1 | contig 18605 bp, 21 predicted proteins | sample SS_ome_8_FD_132980 | JGI IMG/M metagenome (GOLD analysis project Ga0180433, IMG submission 132980) | Hypersaline lake sediment archaeal communities from the Salton Sea, California, USA - SS_1_D_1 metaG | ecosystem: Environmental > Aquatic > Non-marine Saline and Alkaline > Hypersaline >... | reverse complement strand
TCCAGGGCAATACGAAGGTATAAGTCCTGGTCCAGAGCCTGATGATGTGTTTTAAAGCGTCGGGCCAGAGCTCCTCCGGCCACAGGCTGCAGCACCGGTGTTTCCACCTCTAGGAAGCCTTGCTCGTTTAGAAAACGCCTCAAGGCTGAGATAACCTGGCTCCGCAGCTTGAAGATGGGCTTAATTTCCTCGTTAGATATCAGGTCTAGATAACGTTGGCGGTAGCGCTTCTCGACATCGACCAATCCATGCCATTTCTCGGGCAATGGTTGCAGCGATTTGGACAGGAGGGTGAAATCGGTTACTTCCAGGGTGATTTCCCCTGTCTTGGTTCGGAAAAGCTTGCCCTTGGCGCCAATGATGTCGCCGATATCGATTTCACGTAGAAACTCGAATTTTTCCTTGCCGATCAGGTCATGGCTAAAATAAAGCTGAATTTTACCTGAGCTATCGCGTATATCGAAAAAGGCGATCTTTCCCATAAAGCGGCTGGCTGTGATTCTGCCGGCGAGGCTCAATTCCATGCTAGGGATAGCCTGCTGGCTTGATTCTGCTTGCTCATACAGGGTTATTGCTTCTTGAGCGGTGTGGGTGCGGTGATAAGAATGAGGATATGGATTTATTCCTTGCCCCCGAATTTTCCCTAGCTTTTCCTGGCGTTGTTGGGCAATTTGCTTTAATCTTGCCATAATTATTTAAAATCCATTGAAAAATTCGCTGTTCCGTTGTTGTCCATCAGTTTGCCAGTTTGGTTATGCCTGCCGGGAGTAATCGAAGATTTTTTGGAGTTAATCTCGCGGGCGGATGGTCAACTTACATCCATTATCAGAAATTTAAGTACTCCAGCGGGCGTTGCCACCTCAACTTCGTCGCCTATTTTTTTACCTAGCAGTGCCTTCCCTACCGGTGATTCATTGGAAATCTTGCCCTCAATGGGATTGGCTTCAGCGCTACCTACAATAACAAACTGCTCTATCTTGCCGTCCTGATTTTGTATGAGTACTTTATCACCAATTTCGACTACGCCTGGTAAAGCTGGCGACTCTATGACTGTAGCGTTTTTAACGATGTTCTCCAGCATAAGTATTCTGCCTTCGACAAAAGCCTGGTCGTTCTTGGCATCTTCATATTCAGCGTTGTTCTCGGTGCCTCCCATTTCTCGGGCGCGTTTAATCTTATCGGCTACATCCTGCCTTCGTACCGAAACCAGTTGCTCCAGCTCGGATTGGAGTTTAGCTAAGCCCTCTTTAGTGATAAGTATTTTCTTTTCGTTCATACGGTGTCTCCTGTATAGAAAGCTAGTAAAAAAACTGAGAGCTTGGGGACTCTCAGTTGATATTGAGGTTTGGCACATATTATATGCTGCTTTGGCTTGGTTGTAAAGAGCGGCAGGAGATACTATAATTATAAAACTCATATTTAGGGAGGGAACGTGGTTGCTCTATATATAACATCTACGGAAGCTACTGGTAAAACAGCCCTTTGTGCTGGTATTGGTAGAAAATTGCTTGACCAGGGGGTAAAGGTTGGTTTTTTAATGCCTGTACAACTTCCTGAAACCAATAACCATGATGGCTATGAAGATGTCGCTTTTATCAAGGAAACCTTAGCATTAACAGAATCTAGCGAGCAGCTTTGCCCTATTCGCTTACCCCAAGCTGAATTATGGCGAAGCTTAACCACCGACATAGCAGACTTCACACAAAAGCTTAAACAGGCATACCGTAAGATATCCCGGGATAAAGATGTTGTTGTTATGGAGGGGCTTGGCAGTTTAGGAGTAGACAAAATATCTACTCTTGCTTGCTACACTATTGCCGAGACCCTTGAGGCTAAGGTAGTTATTCTGCTCCGCTATTCCTCGACTTTAGATATATCGAAAGTTGTGCAGATAGCTGATAAGCTGGGGCAGTCATTGCTGGGGGTTGTGATTAACTTTGTACCTGAGTCCAAGATAGAAACGGTAAGGTTGGAGTTGGCTGCCCTATTTAATGAAGCTGGAATAAAAGTCTTGGGTATACTTCCTGAGATTAGAAGCTTGCTCGGCATAAGTGTCGGAGAGCTGGTCAAAGTGCTTGATGGGGAGACCTTGAATCCTCCGGAGAGTATAGATGATATAGTGGAAAATGTCATGGTGGGAGCTATGAGCCTTGACTCTGGAATAAACTATTTCAATGTTAAGGAGAACAAGGCAGTGGTGGTTCGCGGTGATCGTGCTGATATGCAATTGGCTGCTCTGGAAACATCAGTCAAGTGTCTAATACTCACCAATAATATAAAACCATTGCCCCCTGTTATCTCTCAGGCTCAAGATAAGCATATACCGATAGTTGTGGTTAAGCAGGACACCTCTGCAGCTATATCCTGCATAGAAGATATTTTAACCAAGGCTAATTTTCAAAGTCCTCGCAAGCTAGAGGCGTTGAGTAGTGTTTTAGATTGCTATTTTGACTTCAAGTCTCTTTATTCAGGGCTTGGGTTGAAGGCTTAATGCTCCTCGTCGTTCACAATGGCTAATATCTCTCTGGCATGTTGAGCCAAAGGTGACGGTACTTGTATTTCTACCTGACCTAAGCCGTCAATAGTGAGTCCGTAGATAAGCCCCGCAGCCTCATATCGCAGCATAGCTGGAATGCCCTCACTTTCGAGGCGCCCCTTTACGATTTCTGCCTCGATTTGTCCGCTGGCTACATAAACTGTAATAAGTCTGGTGTCTTCAGGCAAACTTATAGCTCCTCTACTGGTCGAGGGTTAAAAACTGGTTATTGGGGAGATATGTAAAAAAAGTCAGAGAAAAGAAAACAAAGCCCTGACACAGACTTGCTCTGAATCTGTGCCAGGGCTTTTGGTAACTGGAATTAAATTAACAATATATCTTTATTGATTTGCAAGTGGATCGGCGCACAGATTGTCCTGTAGGCACCACGTTAGGGAGCAGCACTCAGTGTGTGGGCATCCTGAGAGGCCCCAGTCGCCGCCAGAGCCGCCGCCGTAGCATTCACTGACCCCGAAATGATTCAGATGCTGGTCGTTAACTCTGGGGTGATCGCTGATTGTGCAGCCGGCCCAACCCTTGCTGGCGAAGGCAAGGCTAACCCCCCAGCAGCAGCAGCAGGTAGGGAGTTCGGTTTCTATAACTGGATCGCTGGGGCATTCAAAGCAGCCTTCTTGGCCTGTTGCTGGGCATGCCGACCCTTCACACAGCGAAGTCTCGCATGCTACTGGGTCATCACATATTGCCATGGCTCCTGGCTCCACAACTCGGCATGATGGACAACCACCATAGCAAGCATTCGGATCCCCGTAAATTGCTGACTTTGATGGCTCGGGGCAATTTGTGCCTAAATCAGCGCACAACGTATCAGGGCCACATAGGCCTGATAGCCTTGACATGGCTTGGATGGGGGTCCTGCCCCAATGCTGTAGATATAGATGCCAGGAATTAACATTGTCCTGCCATTTCACTTTATCCCAGGCGCAGTTTGCCAGGCCATCATAAGTGTCCTGTGCAGAAACAGCGGCTGGTATTAACACGAGCGATACTGCCAATACCAAAGCAAACAAAATACTGATGATTCTCAAATTAACACCTCCGTTTTGTGTTTTACTATAAAAATCAAAGGTTCGACCACCCTTTGGAAAAAGATTTTACAGTGTCAAAACCATTTTGTCAATAGCCTGATAAGGTCTTGAAAATCATTTTTGCAAAATATACAATTACAGCTTGTTGCATTTGATTCTGCGCCAGATTGGGGGTGAGGACTTCAGCAAAATTAAAAATCTAAAGGAGGGACGGTGATTTGAATGCTCTCGGAAGACACTTACTACTAGAACTGAAAGATTGTAATGAGGAGGTGCTTAATGACTTAGATTTTATTAAACATTGTATTCATGACGCTGCTGAGCAAATTGGAGCCACAATAGTTAATGAGTGTTTCTATGAATTCAGCCCTCATGGGATAAGTGGTGTGCTGGTTATAGCTGAATCCCATCTTTGTATTCATACGTGGCCGGAGCACGGTTATGCTGCTGTAGACATTTTTACTTGTGGGGATTCTGTTAAACCTGAGGGAGCTGTCAATCCGCTTGTGGAAAAGCTGGGGTCTAAAAATCACTCTTTTATCGAATTGAAAAGGGGAATCTTACAAAATAATCAAGTGGGCTGTGATCTGAAATGAACGACCCGGATAATCCTGATAAACGTAAATGGCTATATGACGAGGTCAGTCCTGACCTTGCCCAACTCCATAGGATTAAGAAGATAATATATTCAGGACGAACCGAGTTCCAGTCTGTGGAGATTGTTGATACCAGGAGTTTCGGAGTTTGTCTTGTGCTCGACGGCAAGATTCAGTCCAGCGAGCGGGATGAATTTATTTATCATGAAGCCCTGGTTCACCCGGCTATGCTCAGTCATGCATGCCCCGAAACTGTTTTCATTGCTGGAGGTGGTGAGGGGGCTACACTGCGTGAGGTACTAACTCATAAGGCAGTAAAAAGAGTAGTTATGGTGGATATTGACAGGCAGGTTGTAGATATCTGCCGCCGTTATCTATCTCTCCTTCATAAAGGCTCTTTTGATGATTCGCGTGTGGAGCTTTATTTTACCGATGCCCGTAAATACTTACAGGAAACTAATGATAAATTTGATGTTGTGATAATTGACATTGTTGAGCCTCTAGAAGAGGGGCCAGCCTGCTTACTATATACTCAGGAGTTTTATCGGTTGGTTAAAGAAAGACTTAATATTGGAGGTATCGCGTGTGTCCAGTCTGGAGCTTCTGGCTGGACTAACTTACAAAATTTTACCGCAATCGTTAGCACTTTGAAGAGTACTTTCGCTATAGTCTGTCCGTATCAAGCTTATGTTCCATCCTTCGTTGACCTGTGGGGGTTCACCACAGCGTCACAAAGTATTAATCCTGCTGAACTATTACCTGGAGATGTGGATCGTAGGATTGCGGCTCGGCTGTCGAGAAAGCTGCAATCATATGATGGTCTGACTCACCAATCTTCATTCACATTGCCCAAGCACATCCGCCATCAGTTAGCCATTACAAAAAGGATTATAACTGACAAGAAACCAGTTTTTGTACATTAAGGGTTTGATAGGCTGGAGTTTTAGTTCTATTTGCATTTCAGCTTAGCTGAGCGATGGATTTCCATAAAGATGAAGTTGTAGTCTCCGTGAATGATCTGCCCGCAGGGGGCAAAGCCGCATTTTTGAAAACATTTTTGTGCTCTGATGTTCCAATTTAGTGTCTTGAGATAGACCCTTCTTATATTAGTTTGTGAAAAAAAGTGATTAAGCGTGGCGAGTATGGCTTCAGTCCCGTAGCCATGGTTCCAGTAAGCCCTGTCACCAATCATGATGCCCATCTCGCTCTCATTTTTTATCTCGTCTATATTAAAATAACTGCAGTTGCCGATGTGTTTACCGTCTGGGGTTTCAATGGCGAAACGACAGGCTCGAGTCGGGCGGTTTAATTCTTCAATGTAGTTTTCCAGGAATTCTTTAAAAGGGATTAATATGGGAATAGTAGCGTCGAGATGACATAGCTCGACATCTTGCCGCCAATTATAATCATTGATTGCATGCTGCAGGCGCTTGGGACGTAGATTGACCTTGTTGCCAGTCAATACTGGTGGCATATTTAAGGCTGCAGGGATAGAGGGTCTTCGCAATATTGTATCTCCTCCAAAGCTGATTGGGCCGCTTGGCGAATTCTTGGTTGGGAATTTTTCGTCAGCTTGTTTAGAGCTTGCTTAGCTTCTTCGCCGCCTATCTCGCCTAATGCTTTTATGGCAGCTTTTTGGACCTGGTTGTCTTCATCCTTGATTAACTCGAGGAGGTGAGGCACAGCTTCTCCCTCACCTAGTTCGCCACAGGCATTTGCGGCCTCGTAACGTATTTCGGCTTCGTTGCTGTTTAACTCCGTAATTAGAATGGTCAGCCATGATGGATCGCAATTACGTCCCATGGCGTATATGGCGCTAGATTTAAGCTTGATGTCGTTGTTACTATAAGTCTGTTCTATAAGTTCTTTAACCCGTGGCAGATTGAACGGAGAGATAGCCTCTAGAGCCCTGCGCTTCACTCCGTCTGTCTCTAACCGGTTGTCCAATACCTCCAGCAAAGCAGTGTATATTTTGTTCTTAAAGTGAGCGGGGAGCTTGCCCAGTTCACCTAGAAGGGCAAATTTGCCGAGGGCTATGGCTGTTGCCGCCCGTACCTCAGTGGACCCATCTTCTTTTAAAGCGTGCAACAGCGGGGTGATAAGCAAGTAATTTTCTTCCCCATCTAAGCCAAAAATGGCTTGGGTTCTGACGGTTTCATCGGGGTCGTGGAGACATAATGTGAAGACGCCGCTGAAATCCAGCTTAAAATCAATCTCCCTTAGATGCACTAGCTTAGATATAACCTGATGTCGTCGTGATGTATCTGCACTCGCCCAGACCTCTCCCAGAAATTTTAGCTCCTCGTTAGTGAGGTCGGACAAATAGACCAGCTGGGCATTGTTTAAAGGTTTGCTTGAATCAAAGATTTCCGATATATGCTGTATTCTGAGTGATGGTTCCGCTGTCATCTATTCGTCTTCCTCTTCGTCTCCATTCTCGTTATCCTCCTCTTCCTCATCTATTTCTTCTATTTCCTCTTCCGGTGGCCATACAGGTTTGGTGTAACGGTCAATGAATTCCTCCATGGCTTCGGCGGCCATTTTTTTCATTTCCTCATCAGATTCTTTAGCCAGTTTGGCGAGTTCAGATATATTGATGTCAATGTCTAATATCTTGGTCATGGTGTCAAGTACTGCCAGGGAGGCTTTTGGGTTGGGTATTCGGGTAGTGTACATAGGCACCTCACCCAATAAGCAGATACCTTCGAAACCTCTCTCTTTGGCTACACCCAGGAATAGGCCATTAAGTCCGGCAATTTGAATATCACCGCGAAGAATGACGTTATGTTTTCTTAGTACCTCAAGAAGTTCTTGATTTGTGGCAGCTCCCCAGACTCTTGGTCTTTCAGTGTGATGAATTCGGGCAATAGCTGCAGCACAAGTGTATACCCTTTTGATTTTGAGCTTCTGGTTGATATCTAGAACGCAACTAGCCAGGTCATAACTCTTGAAGCTGGGCTGCTCGTCGCTAATAAACAAAATGAGGTCTCTGTCGGATTTGGGATTGTGCCAGTAATAGAATTTACTTTCTGGGAATTGAGGAGCTTCTATTATGTTGCTTTTAACCATAATACCGATGGGGTCAAAGAACTCGAAGGGCTCGATTCCTCCAATCTCCTCAGCCTTTAGCTTGTCTCTGATATATCTGGCAACTATAAGTGCCACATTACCAATGCCAGGCCAGGCTGCGAACAGGTCGCATGTCTTACGACGTGGTTCTTTGTAGAGCTTGATTGCGTTTTTCATGTTGCTCCCCCCGTCTTCGTGGCTACTGATAGACTGGAACAGTATAGGCAGGGAGTCAGCAGGAAACCTTCAACCCACCGCGACTTCTGCCCTATTGCTTCAATTTGTTTTAGGAGCTGATAGACATTTCCATAAACCATAGTATCTTTTACTCTACCTGTTATTTCCCCGCCGTCTACTTTATAGCCCAATAAAACATTGCCACTGAAATCCCCGTTTAGTACGTTCCCTTGCTCAGCACCTATTAACAATTCTACTACTAAACCTTCTTTTATATCTCTTACCATGTCTTCAAAGGTAGTATCACCGTTGCCTATAACCAAGGAGCTTGGGGCGGGAGTTGGCAAACCACCGTTGCGGCTTCCATTTCCGGTGCTTGTTGTGTTAGCCAGAGCTGCTGTATGCAGATCATAGAAGAAATGTGACACGACTCCATTGTCAATAAGCGGTGTTCTTTGGCTTGGCACGCCCTCATCGTCGTTGGGGTAACTGGCTACCTGATATGGTAAGGTGGCATCATCCCACAAGGAGAATTTTTTGTCAAAAGCTTGTTCTCCCAGCTTGTTTTTCAAAGGCGAAGCGCCGTCAAAAACCAATTTACCATTGAAAGCAGACATTAAAGGGGCGATTAGGGAGCTAGCCACACCATTTGGTGTAAAAATCACGGGCATTGGCCTTGTTGGCATACTAACATTTCTCTTGGCTAGCTCTAGTTGTCTGGTTACTTCTTCAGCTACAGGTCTGAAATCAAGAATTGGATGGCATGAACTATGGCTATCGCCGACAAAAAGCATGTCCTCATTTTTAATTAGAACGCCTTCGAGGCTCAGGCTGAAGAAGCTTTTACCGTAGCTGGCTTCACCACCTTCGGAGTTGATAATAGCGACTGAAATGGTCCCTTTGGTCACCGACGCCTCACATAGAATATCTGGTGTATGTTGCTTTATTGAGCTAATAAGTTGTTCTCCGAGCTCAACCATGTCCTCTATAGTAACTTTGTCTGTTTGTGAGTCAAAAATCTCAATCTTGGGGTAAACCTTTTGGGTGGGGAAGCTGAATTTGGCTGGTGAGCCGAATTGGCATGTCTCTGCTGCCATGTCAACCAGCCTTTTCGGCTCAATAAAGCCATTAGCCTGAGAAAAGCCGACTTTACCGCCTTTGATGAGTCTTACGGCGGTGTTGATGCCTTCTTTGCTCTGGATTTGTTTCAATAGATTGGCTTCGAAACGAACAGGTGTCACTTTAGAAGAGACCTGGAATACCTCGGCTTGTTTAGCTAGTTTCTTAGCTTGTGATAAAATCTCCTCCACTTAACTGCCTCCGATTAAACAGCGGCGGATTCTTATATGCGGGCTGCCATTAGAAACCGGTAAAGGTGACTGCCCGCCTTTGCCGCAGCCACCGCCTTGATTCATCTGTAAATCATTGCCTAGTGCGTCTATATTGTTCAGGGTGGCAAAGACATTGCCGCTTAGCACTACCGGGCGGAGTAATTCTGCTATTTTGCCATTGCGAATCATGTAGGCCTCGGCAGCAGAGAATGTAAACATCTCCAGACTTGTTGTACCTCCATACCAGTCTCTGGCATAGATGCCTTCTTTGATATCACTGATTATGTCTTCAAAAGATAATGTTCCGGGTTCGATGTAAGTGTTAGTCATTCTGACTATTGGTGGAAACAGATAGTTAATAGCACGTGCATTGCCTGTAGGCTTTTCGCTCATTTTGGCAGCAGTTTCTCGAGAGTGGAGTCTATTTTCTAGTATGCCTTCCCTGATGAGATATGTCTTTGATGCAGGGACTCCTTCGTCATCGTATTTGTAGCTGCCGCGCAATCCCGGAACAGCGGCGCCGTCAACAATATTCAGGTGCTTGTCGCCGAATCTCCGTCCCAGAACCATGATGTCTTGCAGTCGCTTATTCTCGTAAATATGGTCTGCCTCAGACAGGTGCCCGAAGGCTTCGTGGACAAACACGCCGGCCAGAACCGGGTCTAGGACAACGGTATATTCACCCCCTTTGGCTTGAGGTGCTGAGAGGAGTTTTACCGCTCGCTGTGCCATTTGCTTTACCTGTTCTTGTAGGCCTTCTATGGCTGAAAAGTCGCCTTGACTACCTAAGCTTACCCCAACCTGCTGGACTTGCCCGTTTTCTGAGGCGATAGCTGTTAGACGCAGGTTGATGTCTGCTTTGGTTTGCTCTATATAAGTGCCTTCGGAGTTGGCGAAAGTTATTTTTCTCTTGCTATCATGATATCCGATGCTGGATGTTTGTATCTTAGGTGTGCTCAGGATGATGTCGTTATACTCGTCAAGCAATTGTTTTTTCAATGCCAATGGAGTGGCCGTTACTCCACTTTTTTCGGTGGTCGCTACGTCGATTATCGGTTCTGTCTGGCTGAGCTTGAAATCTTCTTTGCCGATAAGTTCCGCCTGTTTCACGGCCAACTTTACCCTGTCTCGGAGCTTGTGGATATTATTGAAGCTGACGAAGCCCCAACCGCCTTTAACCAGAGCCCGCACATTGCCACCCAGGCTGGATGTTCTGCCTACCTCCTCAAGCCTATCCCCGCGGTAAATGATCCGTGTTACCTGAGCTTCATCAAGCCGAATTTCGACATAATCGGCTTTGTGGCCCTGTAAAGAATTAATAATCTCGTCCCTCATCTTTTTTCCTTCTAGAATCTACGTATTGTAGCTCGTGATTACCGATGTAGGCAAGCCGAGCTGGTTTTAATCCAGATGGACGAGTACGTGTCATAGACTTTTTCACAGCCTGGTTATATACTTATTGCGGAGGTATTTAAATGCATTCCAGTCTTATCGGAAAAGTAGAGAAAGCCAAAAGATATGCTCAGGAACCCGATCGTGTCACACTTTCAGAGTTTTCCGCTGATTTTCGTGGTGAGCATGACAGTTATACCGTGACTTACAAAGACAATAAATGGCGCTGCACCTGTCACTTCTTTTCTCAGTGGGAAACTTGTAGCCATATAATGGCGTTACAACAGCTTTTTTCGGAGGTATTGCCCGTGGAGACAAGTGCCTCTCTTGATACCGATATCAATGGCTGACACTTGCTGCCTTTGCCTTAGTAGTGAAGTATTCTATTGCTTCAGCTACAACGAAAAGGGATCCTGTGACCAGGATAAGGTCCGTCTTTTTAGCTTCGGTCAGAGCCTTGGATAAGGCCTTAGCCACATTTTCTATTATATCTACTTTGTTTCCCAGATTGGCGAATGCCTTGACTGATGTCGAGATAGCAGCTGCTCTGGGATGGGAAGAAGTGGTAATGATAATGTTGTCGGCAAGAGGTTCAATCTCTCGTGCCATCCCTTGAATATCTTTATCACACGAGGTGCCAAAGATAACAAGGCACCTGTTATGGGGAAAATAATTTTTTATGGATTCTACCAGCTTCCTCATCGAATAGGCATTGTGAGCCCCATCAGCGACCACCATAGGCTCGCGGCCCAGGATTTGAAGCCTGCCCGGCCAGTTTACCTGGCTGAATCCCCGGGCAATGTTCTGTGCTGAAATCCTGGTCCCAGTGGAGGCCAGAGCTTCCAGAGTTGCCACAGCTGTAGCTGCATTTTCCATTTGGTGGTCACCAAGCAGTGGTATTGTCAGGTTGTAATCTCTGGTTTTGCTTCGGACAGTTAGAATTTGCTGGCATAGATCTCCACCTGTCTTGTGCCAGGTGATGTCCTTACCGACTTGGATTAATTTTGCCTGTTGTCGTCGACAAGCATGCTTGATAACCTCGATTGCTGCCTTCACTTGTGGGGCGCTGACCACTGTACATCCGGGCTTGATTATGCCTGCCTTCTCGGCAGCTATCTTGGCAATGGTATCACCAAGAATCTCGGTGTGGTCCAGGCTAAGTGAAGTAATGACGCAGATATCAGCTTTAGCTACATTGGTGGCATCGAGTCTGCCCCCTAAACCCACTTCAAGAATCTGGAAGTCCACCTGACTGTTTTTAAAGTAAGCAAAGACGACGGCTGTCAGTATCTCGAAAGTGGTAAGCTCGCCATATGCGGCCTCCTTATTTACTTTTTCGACAATTGGCTTGAGTTTTGTTACTAAAGCAGCGAAATCAGCTTCGGAAATCATTTTGCCGTTGATTCTGACACGCTCCCTTAAGGTATGTAGGTGCGGCGAGGTGAATAACCCTGTCTTGTAGCCGGATGTGATGAGCACCTGGGAAATCATAGCTGCGGTGCTACCTTTGCCCTTGGTGCCGGCTATATGCACAGTCTTCGCCCCGAGATGTGGATTGCCCAATGGCTGCAGCAGCCTTTCCATCCGCCTCAGGTCGTAATTAGCCGACGTGTAAGCGATACCCGGTATTTTCTCGTAATCGGTGAAGCTTAGAATATAGTCTTCAGCCTGTCGGTAGTTCATTTAAGTTGCCTTTTTAAGGCTGGTAGAAAATCAGAGTCGTGTTGACTGTTTATTGAGCAATGCCCCAAGAGAGTCCGTGATTTTTTCACCGGCTGGGCTTTTTAGCTACTGTCCTCATTATTGGCTTCCGTTTCCATCGGGTAACCTGCTGCCTTCCAGGCATCATATCCACCCTTTAGAACTTTTATTTCTGAGAAGCCTTTGTTGATCAATTCAAGTGCCGCACGGGCGCTGGTGTCCTCATTAGGTCAGCCGCAATATAGTATGATCTCTTTATCAGTTGGCGGCACCCATCCTTCCTCTATGATGGTAGAAAGCGGAGCAGAGACCGACCCTTTAACGTGGTCCACATCGTATTGTTCTTTATATCTGGTATCAACGACAAGGATGTCGGCCTCGTTCTCCATTTTTTGCAATAACTCATCTATGGTTATGCGTGGTACTCGTTCTGAAGGTGTTGGCTTAGCTGCGGGTTCCGGTGTGGCTGTTTGGTCTGGTGTAGACACTGGCGAAGATGTGCATGCAACCGAAGCGAGCGACATCAAAATCGCCGCTGTAATTATTAATTTTTTAAGAGGGGTTGTCTTTCGTCTCATTTCATTGTGAAGTATCAGAATCATACTTGACTTGTGTTAACCTGTCAAAGAGTAGGCGTAAATTAAAACAGCATATATTAATTTGATTCATCGTCTTATCTTTAAGCGTAGATTATGAGACGCTCCCGTTGGTGGCATCTCTAACATCATATCGCACAACGTAATGTAGACTTAGCTCTGTGTTTTGGGTATTATTTCGTCTATATTTAAATATGTGAGAAAAAGAGAGGAGAGGCCATGGATTATGAACGTATGACCGCACCCTGTGGATTGGACTGTTTTAACTGTCCTGTGTATTTGGCGCAAGAAAACGAACGACTAAGGGAGGCTATTGCCAAGACCCTGAATATTCCTTTTGAGCAGGCGGTTTGCCGTGGCTGTCGTGATGAGAAAGGAACGATAGCCTTCCTGGGTATGACTGAGCCCTGTAATGTTTACAAGTGCATAGAGAAGAAAGACATTAGTTTTTGCTGTGACTGCTCTGACTTTCCGTGTGACCATCTTCATCCTTACGCGGATAAAGCATCGGAGAGGCCTCATAATACGAAGGTTTTCAATTTGGGCCTGATTAAGAAAATGGGATTGGAGGCATGGGCTAAAGAGAAGGCAAAAAACGTTCGAGATACGTATTTTAGAGGGAAATTAAAACTATAATGAGCCACCTCTTAGTAATCTGTCTGACGTTGCAGCTAGACCTGGGTAACGCCGGATTTAATAATTCGTCGCTTTGTCATTAAAAGCTGGAGTTTATATACATATCTTGGCCATGAAATAAGGAGGCAATAGCTTGGATGCCATGCCTTCTTAAGATATAATTCGTGTTAGACATGAAATTTATTGATAAGCTTCTAGGAGCCAGCCATCGAAACGATAGCCTGCTTTGTATCGGGCTCGACCCTGACCCGGGACTGATGCCTGAAATAGATCTTCTGGCGTTTAATAAGGCTATTATTGATGCCACTGCCGACCTGGTATGCGCTTATAAGCCCAATCTGGCTTTCTATGAAGCGCTAGGTATTGGTGGGCTTAAAATTTTGCAAAAGACTGTTGAATATATACCTAGCCATATCACCATAATCGGCGATGGCAAACGAGGCGATATCGGTAACACGGCTAAAGCCTATGCTAAAGCTCTTTTCGTTACCTTTGGCTTTGATGCAGCCACGGTCAGTCCCTACCTCGGTTTTGACTCAGTTGAGCCGTTCATTGAGTATAAAGATAAAGGGGTATTTATCTTGTGTCGGACTTCTAACTCAGGAGCAGTAGATTTTCAGAGCCTAGTTGATAGTCACGGTATGCCGCTTTATGAGGCGGTAGCTCGTAAAGCCATGGAGTGGAACGTCCGTGGTAATATCGGCCTTGTTGTCGGAGCTACGTATCCTGAAGAGCTAAAAGTGATTCGGCAGTTATGCCCGGAAATGCCGCTTCTTATTCCGGGCATTGGAGCACAGGGTGGTGACTTAGACTCTACTATCGAATATGGAGTTGATGCTCAGGGGGAAAAAGCGATTATCGCTGTCTCACGTCAGGTTCTTTACGCTTCTCGGGGGAAAGACTTTGCTCAAGCTGCCCGGAGTAGTGCACAAGAGCTACGCGATAGTATTAATAAATTAGTTAGCCAGATTGTCCGCTGAGAGGTATGGAGATAGAACTCGGTGATATAGTTCGCCTGCGGAAAAAGCACCCTTGTGGGGGTGATGAATGGCAGGTGGTGAAGCTGGGAGTTGATATTCGGATAAAGTGCCTTACGTGCCAGAGACAGGTTCTTTTGGAACGTGGGACTTTCGAACGCCGCGTGAAAACATTTGTCTCGAGAAGCCGACCGGCAGGTGAATCTGAAGATTGATAATGACTTAGTTGCAGCAGAATACTCTTATAGTCGATGCTTCCATTAGGTTAATGCCAATCCTCGTAGTGTAGTGGTAATTTAGTATTGGTGCATCGATATTAAAATAGATTGTCCTACTACCACATGATGAGAATGCTATCTAAACGCCTTTGTTTTTTTATAGATTGATGTGTTAAAATCAATCTACCAGCTAGTTTTCACTGGAGCTAGTTTAGCAGTGAGGGTAATTGCCCTGTGGGGGGCCGATAAATCTGAATTTCAAAAAAGGAGAGTGCTATGCCAGAAGTTGCAGATGCGGACCGGGACTATAATTTATGGGTACTGTTGCGTCAGGTGAGTGATATAATATTCAATGCCAGAGAAGCAGAGCTACAGCAGCATGGACTTCCAGCCACACAGGCTGAGGTTCTATTTGTCATCAAGGCTATTGGCGATAAGACGACTCCGGCCCAGATGTCGCGGATGATGTTCCGAAGACCTCATTCGGTTTCTGGAATAATAGACAGGATGAAGAAGGCCGGGCTTGTGAAGAAAACCAAGGACTTGCACAGAAAGAATTTGGTAAGGGTCACCATAACTGAGAAAGGGGAGAAGGCTTATAAGCAAGCTCTGAAAAGGAAATCTGTCCAGAAGATAATGTCTTCCCTTTCTGAAGCTGAGCGCCAGAAATTGGAGTCTATATTGGAAACATTGCGGAATAAAGGGCTTAAAGAGCTTGGAATTGATCCCAAGAAAGCACCATCCCCGAAGTTTGTGTAAAACCTGAGGTTTCAGGTTCATTTAGCTTTTTAGTGCGAGGTTTTAGCCTCGCACTAATTTTTCGTCGGGGTTCGCCTTGCCAGCTTTATAGCTCTGTTCTATAATCGGGGTTGATCGTGAATCGTTGTATTTTGCATATAGACCTTGATGCCTTCTTCGTTTCCGTGGAGCAAGCGCTGGCTCCAGGATTGCGTGGTAAGCCGGTAGTAGTTGGTGGGCGGCCTGACCGTCGTGGTGTGGTAGCTTCGGCTTCCTATGAGGCTCGTGTTTTTGGCATTCGCGCTGGAATGCCTCTGTCCCAGGCTTATCGTCTCTGCCCCCAGGCAATTTTTCTTCAGGGCAGTTTTCCTGTCTATCGCGATGCATCAGAGAGATTCATGGCGATTCTGGCTGATTTTTCACCTTGCTTGGAACCAGGAGGACTGGATGAGGCTTATCTTGATATCACTGGATGTGAGGATTATGGCACGCCACGCCAACTGGCATTGTGCATAAAGGAACGTGTTAAGAATGAAGTCAGACTGATTGCTTCGGTGGGCGTGGCTGGTTGTAAAGTGGTGGCTAAGATTGCTTCTGACTTAGGTAAGCCGGATGGCTTGGTTGAAGTTGCTGCTGGTCGGGAAAAGGAATTCTTAGCGCCATTGCCTGTAATCAACTTGCCCGGTGTGGGTAAAAGAACGGAGCAGGAATTAAAGGCGATGGGAATCAAGACTGTTGGTCAACTGGCAGCTTTGTCTCCTGAAGCGATTAAGAGCCGTTTAGGTGCTACTGGATTAATGATTCTCCATTATGCCAATGGTATAGATGACCGGCAGGTGGAGCCGACAGGTGAGGCTAAGTCTATCAGTAGAGAGACCACTTTTGCTGAAGACACATTGGACCACGCCTTTCTTCAAGCTATCTTACGCTATCTCTGTGAGCGAGTGGGCGCTGAGCTGCGTCAAGAGAGTAAGCATGCCAGAACCATAACCTTAAAATTGAGGTATACTGATTTTGAAACCATTACCCGTCGTATTAGTTCGAAAGAAGCTACAGATACTGATGAAGCCATCTTTGACGGGGCGGTGAAGTTGCTTAACGAAGCTCTAGCCAGGAAACGGAAACTTGTTCGACTTATTGGTGTCGGAGTGTCAAACTTAGTCGATTATGGCAGGCAACTTGGCCTGCTTGATTCCAGGCCAAAGCGGCAGGCTCAGCTGGATAAGGCTATTGACCGCATCCGCAATAAATATGGTTTTACCTCAATCCAGACTGGACGCACCTTATTACTTAAGGACATTTTTGCCATTCGCGAAGGCGATTTCACGTTAGAGACTCCTTCGCTTTCTCGCTAAGCTTGTCTTTATCAGTAGTCAAGGTTTATAATGAAGTCTAACTTTCGATATTGAAATTTGGAGAAAAAGGAGGGGGGAATGCCTCCATATGCTTTTTTTCAGAAACAATTCATGCCGCTTGGCGAAGCTAAAGTTGGCATTCTAACTCATTCTCTACACTATGGCACCGCTTGTTTTGAGGGCATTCGCGGTAACTGGAATAGTGAGCAGGAGCAATTGTTTTTATTCCGTGTTAAAGACCACTATGAGCGCCTGCTCAAAAGCTGCCGTATTTTGAAGATAGACCTCCCATATTCGGCTGATGACATGTGCCAGCTAACCGTAAAGCTGGTAGAAAAGAGCGGCTACCGTGAAGACGTCTATATTCGTCCCCTGGCTTACAAGAGCTCAGAAGCTGTCGGAGTCCGGTTACATGATTTGGAGGATGATTTCTTTGTCATTGTTGTCACTTTGCCTGCTTATCTCGACGCTGATGCAGGGGTTCGTTGCTGCACCTCTTCCTGGCGGCGTGTGGACGATACTATGATTCCAGCCAGGGGCAAGATTACCGGCATCTATGTGAACAGCGCTCTGGCTAAGACCGAGGCTAATAAGCACGGCTTCGATGAGGCAATTTTATTAAACCATGACGGTCACGTTTCCGAGGGCAGCGGTGAAAATATCTTCTTTGTATTAGACGATAAACTGGTGACACCGCCAAGCTCCGATAATATCTTATTGGGTGTTACCAGGGATACAGTAATTGAGCTGGCCAAGAAAGAACTGGGTATAGAAACTCTCGAGGCCTCAGTAGACCGCACCGAGCTTTATCTCGCCGATGAAGTGTTTTTTACCGGCACTGCTGCCCATGTCAGTCCGGTCCTTGAAATTGACCACCGCCTGGTGGGAGATGGAAAAGTAGGAAAGGTGACCAAGGAATTGCAGCGCCTCTATTTCGACGTAATAGCAGGCAAAAATCCTAAGTATCTCCATTGGTGCACCCCGGCATATTCTAAGCTGGTAAAGACCAAACAGAGCTAATCTTAGAGATTAGTAAACGGCCCCAATAATTCTAATGTAGTCGCTGCTTACGTGCGATTTTGCACTGAAAGTCAGACCGAAGATTCCCATCAAGCTAGCTGGCGAATCACGGTAATGACCTTGCCTTGAATTTCCACATTATCTGGAGTGGTATAGATGGGTTGCATCTGGGTGTTTGCTGGTTCGAGGCGGATGCGGTTGGTTTCTCTGAACAATTTTTTAAGTGTGACTTCCTTCTCTGCTTTGAGCCAAGCAGCCACCATATCGCCATCTTCAGCATTGTTCACGTACTCCATTAAAACAATATCTCCGTCCTTTATCAGGGCGTCAATCATGGAGTTTCCCTTCACCCTCAGGGCATAGACTTTCTGTTTTCCAAGTGTCAAGTCCTCGGTAACTTCTAGCTCTTCCGGGGCAATTGTGTCCCATGTTTCTGAGTGAGGAACAGGAATGGGCTCACCGGCGGCTATTTCGCCTATTATCGGTACGGAGGCTATATTGCGATTGCCTGGTCGATTGGTCACAAGTTCGATACCGCGTGATATATCAGCATGGCGGCGAATGTATCCTGTTGCTTCCAATTTCGCCAGGTTATATGAGACTACGGACGTGGAGCTTATCTTGCAGCCGCTGACGATATCCCTGACTGTGGGCGGGTATCCTCTGGCTTCAATAAATTTTCGGATAAACTGGAGGATACGTTTCTGTTTTGGTGATATCGCTCTGCGAGTCATAACCAATTTTGGCGTAATTAGGTCAGATTGTTTTTTCAGGCTGTATCATCACTATTTGTCTTCTGCTCATCAGTGCTGGAAGGCTTGACCTGGTTCAGCTTTTTCATCAAGCGTGACTTGCGCCTTGCTGCCGTGTTAGGATGGATAACACCCTTTTTGGCAGCCTTGTCGAGAGCACTTATGGCATTGGTGACTGCCTCTCTGGCTGGTTCAAGCTCGTTGCTTGAAATAAGTTTCTCTGCCCGGGTCATCTGTGTCTTGGTGGCGCTTCTAACCGACTTATTTCTTAATTGCTTCCTCTCTGATGCTCGCGCTGCTTTTTCTGCTGATTTACTTCTGGGCAATACTGACTCCTTTCTCAAGAACTAAGACTGGCTTTGGCGTGACTGATTCTTGTGGCGCTTATGATACCACGTGCACCCTGGATTCGGGACAACAGGTGAGTTAGCTGAGCCATATTTGCGATTTCAAGAGTGGCAAATA
>Ga0180433_10004865_pt1 | contig 18605 bp, 16 predicted proteins | sample SS_ome_8_FD_132980 | JGI IMG/M metagenome (GOLD analysis project Ga0180433, IMG submission 132980) | Hypersaline lake sediment archaeal communities from the Salton Sea, California, USA - SS_1_D_1 metaG | ecosystem: Environmental > Aquatic > Non-marine Saline and Alkaline > Hypersaline >... | reverse complement strand
GCTCGGGGAAGACTGGTCATTATTGAGACATCATCCACGACAGCATATAAGAAAACGAGGCACTTTTATCTCAGTCACGGCTACGAATTAGTAGCTAGCATCCCTGACTTCTATGCGCCTGGAGATGATAAGCTGATCCTGCACAAGCGGCTTAAGTGAAATCAAAGAAAAGAGCGCATTTTAAGAAAGGATAATAGATCGTAATGAGATCTATTTTGACTATATGTCTTATAATCTGTATGTGAGTGCAAAATATCGACCCATATTGCTCCCTAGAAGAGCTATGACCATATTATCCCGGTATGTAGCATTAACAAGGTAGTAGAGAAGCTGGTCATAAATAGATCTCATATGTTTAACCTATTCAAAGTAATTGTAAGGTAGGAAAACAACTCATGTTTCGCATACGCCGAGTTTATGATGACGTTACGCCACCAAATAGAGAGGCGATAGCTCAGGTGCAGAAAATTCTCCACGAACAGTTCCCTGATTTATCCAAACGTGAAATAGCAAAATTGCCCAAACAGCTCCGTAATCCCCTGAAATACCGTTTCCGGGCTATTCTTTTTATAGCTGAAGGGCCCGCAAGACATATTGTTGGTGGATTCGCTTTACTATTCCATGAACCTATTTTGAAGTTTTGCTATATGGATTTCCTTTCTACTGCCAGGCGCAGGACAGGCGGTGGCATAGGCAGTGCTCTCTATGAACGTGTCAGAACAGAAGCGCTCAATCTAGATAATATGGGCCTTTTCTTCGAGTGTCTTCCAGATGACCCCAGACTATCTCGTGACCCTGAGATAAGGAAACAGAATACAAAACGCTTACACTTCTTCGAGAGACATGGTGCACTACCTATTGTTAATACGGCTTATGAAACACCACTTAAACCAGGAGAGGATAACCCTCCTTATCTTCTTTTCGATGACCTGGGACAAGATATTCAACTGGGACGTGACACTACGCGTGAAATCGTGAGAGCAATTTTAGAGCGGAAATATGGGGAGCTATGCCCACCGGAATATATCGATATGGTGGTTGAGTCAGTCCGGGACGATCCGGTGCAGCTAAGAGAACCCAGATATTCGAAGAGGCCTCCTGTTCCAGCTGCACGATATATACCTGCCGATCAGCGCATCGCATTATTAGTGAATGACAAGCACGCTATTCACCATGTGCAGGAACAGGGATATATTGAAGCCCCCGTTAGAATAAACTCGATTTTGGCCGAGATAGAGGATACTGGCCTGTTTCAGAGGTGTGTCCCCCATCGCTTTTCTGAGAAACACATCAAATCGGTCCATGACTCCAAATTCGTCAACTACCTTAAGAAGGTATGTGCTAGACTGGAGCCCGATGAATCGGTATATCCCTACGTTTTCCCACTTCGAAATGTTGCTAGGCCCCCGACGGAGCTGCCTATCCGCGCCGGTTATTATTGCATTGATACCTTTACTCCTTTGAATCGAAACGTTTATCCAGCAGCAAAAAGGGCTGTGGATTGCGCCCTAACTGCAGCCGAAAAGATTCTGGAAGGTTATCGCCTGGCTTACGCCCTTATACGCCCGCCGGGCCACCATGCCGAACACCGCGCATTCGGCGGGTTCTGCTATTTTAATTCGGCTGCAATCGCTGCCGAACATCTCAGCAAGAACGGCAAAGTAGCTATGGTTGATATCGACTACCATCATGGTAACGGGCAGCAGAATATTTTCTACGAACGCTCAGATGTCCTGACAATCTCTATTCATGGGCAACCACGCTTTGCATATCCCTATTTTAGTGGTTTCAAAGATGAAAAGGGTCTTGGGGCAGGCAAAAACTATAATATGAATATACCGTTACCGGAGAACGTTGACGGTGAGCGATACCACAGAGCTCTCGAGAGCGTAGTAAAGCGGGTAGCAAGATTTCGGCCTGATTTTCTGGTTATTGCTCTTGGCCTAGATACAGCAAGAAGTGATCCCACGGGTACATGGAGCCTGGAGGCTGAAGATTTCGAAACCAACGGGCAGAGGCTCGGTTCATTAAACCTGCCAACACTTGTTATTCAGGAAGGTGGCTATGATAGCCAAATTCTTGGCATCAACGCACGTCATTTCTTTGCAGGATTATGGTCGGGTGCTTTTAAATAAGACGTAAAATGATTATAGGATTATTGATTTTTATGCTTTTCTTGGCCTTTCTACTCGCCTTCTGGGAAATTCAAATCGAGGGTAAGGATGGCTGGGCAGCAAAGCTACCCTGCTGGCGCATAGAAAAGGGATGGTTCGTCAAATTGGCTGGTGGACGCCCGATAACCGGCTACCACTTTTTTATGACTCTGTTCCTGATTGCCATAATTCATCTGCCATTGTTTTTTGTTCCCTGGAGTTGGCAGTTAGAAAGTCTGCTGCTTGGCTTTTACGTAGGCATGGTTTTTCTGGAAGACTTCCTGTGGTTTGTTTTAAATCCACATTATGGGATTAGTAACTTCCATAAAGGAAAAATATGGTGGCACAAAACATGGTGGGGTCCTGTCCCTGCTATGTACTGGTTCTTAATCGTTATAGTCATCTTACTAATTTATTTCGGAAGAACGGCTATCTAAACGGGAACCCGGAATCATTCAACGTATTAACTAATAATAATGTAGTGTGATGGCCAGACGCATTACATGCGATAGCGTAGTGTGCATCAGCATTTAATCAATTATGCTTCCTTTTTCGAAAGCCTTATTACGAGACGTATGCCCGAAAAAGCAACGATATCCTACGACTTGTGTTACGCTCGTTGACAATTGGATGAGGGATAATTAGACTGAAGTTCGACATATTATGTAGAATTAAAAGCGACAGCCTGAGGTATAGAGTGGAAGGAAACCGAAGACAGGAAATGAAAGGAGGCGGTGATGATAAAAGGCATCATAGGATATAAGGTATTGAGCTATAAAGATGTTGAGCCCATATTGATGAAGCTCAGGTCGCATGCTATGCAATATCCAGGCTTCGTTGGTGCTGAGAATCTCGTCAGCGAGGAGGATTTATCTGTTGTCATAATGATAAGCACGTGGGATACTATGGAAAACTGGAAGACATGGGTGGATTCACGGAGAACGCAGGATTTACTGAAAGAAGCCAAATCAGTGGTTATGGGAACGGCTAGAGTAACAGCATACAGATCAGTGCCCACGGTAAAGTGGCGGTAATATGGCGCCAGTGTTTGTCGATAAAGGCACCTTTCAATTATCTGGTTATCTCACCTATAACTTTAATGCCGACATAGTTTGTAAGGGCACAAATGGAATTCCATGGGTGCCATAACCACTAAGCTTGCTACGAAATCATGTATTTTGATCAAAGACTAACATACTGTTGCCCTATGACAACTATGCCACTATAATATCCAGGCAAAACTAGACCATGTTGTACAAATTCACCACTCGGAGTGCTGTTATTTAACATGCAAAGGCGGTCATCGTTTATTATCTACTTGGCTATTGCATTTGTGGCACTTTCCGGAATCGCATATTTCATTCATTACCTCATTTTTCGTGATGTTTACCATATATTCATCTATATGATCGGAGACCTTGCCTTTCTGCCCCTCGAGGTACTATTAGTGGTGGTTATCATCGAGCGCCTTCTGGCTCGCCGAGAGATGCAAGCTAAACTGGAGAAACTAAATATGGTGGTGGGAGCTTTTTTCAGCGAGCTGGGCAACTATCTACTTCAAGACCTTCTCAAGCATTTCGATAACCGCCTGGAGATTTCCAACCACCTGAACATTACTGGAGGCTGGACAAAGAAGGATTTTAAAAAAGCTGCCGACTTCGCTTACCACCTCAAAGTAGATGTTGATTGCCGGAATATAGACCTCGGCAGACTCAAAGCCTTTCTAGCGGAGAAACGAACATTCTTGTTAACGCTGCTCGAGAATCCGAACTTGCTGGAGCATGACCGGTTTACTGACCTGCTCTGGGCAGTTACCCATCTAGATGAAGAGCTCGAGGCAAGAACATCGCTTATCGGTCTTCCTGAGAAGGACCTGGAGCACCTTGCTGTAGATATCCAGAGAATGTATGACCATCTAGCTAGCGAATGGTTGGACTATGTTCAGCACCTGAAAGCGAAGTATCCTTTCCTTTTCTCGCTGGTCCTGAGAACGCACCCTTTCCAGGAACAGCAGTCACCCGTCATTACCTGATAGAGCTCGACTGTTCTATCTCCGACTGTAGAAGCCTCCGGAAAAGAGTATCCAAGTTTGACAAAACACATACCGTCAGTACATAGCCAAAGTACTATTGACTGTTCTTGGTTCGGGTGTTAGCATTTTTGTATATGCCTGCCTTATGCCATGATTCAGGTAAAAGACGAAGGTAGGGAAGGGGGAAAGCTATGAAGACATTGAAAGGTAGAACTCTGGCGCATTTACTGCTCGTTCTATCCATCGTAGTTTTAACTGTAGGTGGATGCAATGATGTATCAGGAGCGCCGACTATTCCGCCGGAAGAGACTTTTGTCATCTCTTTTGAAGACTTCGAAGAGACCAATGATCTAACAACCCTTGCAGTGGGTAATCAATCCAACTGGAACTACGCGGCTGTTGTCGTGGGCGTTTGGAGTCTAATTATTAAAGTCGGATTGGCAGTACCAGTAGCAACATTTCGGGCATCTTTCCATAATATTCCACTCCAACTCGATGATGGTTCATGGCTCTGGGATTATTCGGTGAATGTAGGCGGCTCTATATACACCGCTGAACTACATGCGCAGTTTATCGCGGCGGGAATCCACTGGTCGATGAATATATCGAAGGAAGGTGAGTATCAAGACTTTCTATGGTACTACGGTGAATGTGACCTGCCAGCAACCGAGGGATTCTGGATTCTAAAGAAGAGCCCGGCCGAGCCTACTGACCTCCTGCAAATAGACTGGTCACGCAATATCTCCGCAGGTACACACGCTGTTAAATACACAAATGTAGTTCCAGGTGGTCCGGAGAACGGAGGTTATATCGATACCCAATATACTGATGGTGTTCCTTACAACCACATCTGGGACGTATACAATAAAAGCGCAGACAACCACACGTATATCGAGTGGAGCACCACTACCAAAGAAGGGCGCGTCAATGATTCAAATCACTTCGGTGATGACGACTGGCACTGCTGGGACAGCAACCGACTGAATATAACCTGCTCGTGATGGCCTGCGGCATTTCTATCGGACAGAGCTTTGTCGGCGGTGGTAAATAGCCGGTCATATGGCTTTAGTTAGCTGACTTGTAGCGTAGTCATCCTTGTTAACAGCTTGTAGGGATGGTTTTCCGCAAGTAAGGGACTTATCTAAATGAGGTAGTTGTTTTAGCGAGCATAACGACGGATAAAGACGGTATGACGAAAGTAGCACTGGTGAGAACCAATAACCGAGGTGAAGGTGTCAAGAAAGCAATAGAGCTCGTCGAATTAGGATCTTTCCGCGGCAAAAATGTGGTCCTGAAACCTAATTTCAACACGGCTGACCCAGCGCCGGGTTCCACGCATAACGACACACTACGGTCTCTGGTTCTGGCTCTCCAGCAGTTGGGAGCAGAGGAGATTACCCTTGCTGAGCGAAGCGGACCGGGAGATAGCACACGCTCAGTTATGGAGAAGAAGGGGATTTTTAAGCTAGCTCAGGGACTGGGCTTCAGCATCGTCAATCTGGAAGAGGTAGGCCCCGAAGGCTGGAGACAAATGGAGCCTACAAAAAGTCACTGGAGCGAGGGTTTTCATTTTCCACGAATTTATCTGGAGGCAGAATCAATCGTCCAGACTTGCTGTCTAAAGACACATGCCTACGGCGGTCATTTTACACTCTCTTTAAAGAACTCGGTAGGACTTGTTCCCTTGAAAGGCTATCCCTACATGAGTGAACTTCACTCATCACGTTGCCAGCGGCAGATGATTGCTGAGATCAATACCGCTTATGCCCCCGATTTAGTGGTACTGGATGGAGTGGAGGCATTTGTAGATGGCGGGCCAGACCAGGGCACCAAAGTAGAGTCTGATGTGCTGTTGGCTGGCACCGACCGAGTTGCCATCGATGCGGTGGGAGTAGCGATTCTTCGTCTACTTGGGACAACACCGGAGGTCAGCCAAGGTGCCATATTTGAACAAGAACAGATTGCACGGGCCGCTGAGCTGGGGCTGGGCGTGTCCTCGGCAAAACAGATTCAGATTGTCACTGGAAATGCTGAGAGCGAGGCTTTTGCCGTGCAGGTCAGGGATATCTTAGCCCGTGACTAGTCAGCTCCGTACTACTGAATGTTGTTGCTCTCCGTTCATTTGAAATTTGCCCGATGATGGGCTAATCTACGAGTATCAGAAATACATGGATATCTCATTCTCGACATGGCACGCGGCAATCGAAAGGCGGAGGTCGCGCAGACGTTTTGACCCCAATTTACCCGTAACTCCAGAGACCCTGGCAGCCATGGAAAAAGTATGTAACCAGTTTGCTCCATTTGCGAGTGCCCGGTCGCTTCTAGTAACTGAATCATCTGAAAGCGTTTTCAAAGGTGTTATTGGGGGCTATGGTAAAGTAAAAGGTACCCACACGTTCATTGCTTTTATAGGAGACATGGATGATCAATTTGTACAAGAGAAGGTCGGCTATACAGGGGAGGCAATCATCTTGGAGGCGACAGCTTTGGGGCTGAATACATGTTGGGTTGCCGGCTTCTTCAGACCTGAGATCGTGACCTCTCTTATAGAAGTAACCAAAAACGAACAGGTACTGGCAATTACTCCGGTGGGCTATGCACGAGAAAGTGAATCGTGGGAAGAAAAGGTGATGAGCCGTTTTGGTCGGTCACATAATCGTCTACCACTTTCCAAACTGGTTAGAGGTTTACCGAAAGAGGAGTGGCCTAACTGGGTAAGCGTATCTCTAGAGGCTGCAAGGCTCGCTCCTTCTGCCGTCAATCGTCAACCATGGGGCTTCAACGTACAAGATAATGGCATCACCGTGTTTGTAAGGACTAGCGGGCCAGAGTTCAATGTCTCCAAACGTTTGGACTGCGGTATAGTAATGCTTCACTTGGAAGTAGCTGCCATAAGCTCCGGTTGTAAAGGAGAATGGGAATTCCTACCATCTCCACAGGTAGCCAAATTCAACAATCATCAATAAGTCAGTATTCTGGAATTGATGACGGAGGATAAATAACAGATACTGGAATTGCCAATTGACATCTCCTCCATTTTGTAACTAAGCCCATCGAAGATAGGCATGCAATCGATTGAGACTTTCCATTACACTGTATTATATTGTAATGCTTGCTCATTGTTAACAATCATAAACCTTATCCGTCCTATTAGACGAGTAGCAGGCATTTTCTCTCGAACAAGGGTATAATTACAGAATTATTTTGTCTAAGGAGAGAGGAGATTACTATGTTAAACGTTTATGAAAGGCTACGCGAAAGACTGGATAAGTTTCCCCAGGGATTTCCTAAGACTGAAAGTGGCGTTGAACTGGAAATATTGCAGCAACTCTTTGCTCCAGATGAAGCTGAATTAATGTTGCACTTGAGACCATTTCCACCAGAAAATGTGACAACTATCGCAGAGCGTATAGGGAAGGATAAAAGTGAAATGGGCAGAGCCCTTTATGATATGTCCAAAAGGGGATTAATAATGCGTTATAAAGCACCTGACGACGAGCTTTATTACGCACTGATACCATGGGTAGTGGGAATCTGGGAACTCCAATTGAATAACCTGACTCAGAAAAACATCAAGCTTTACGAGAAGTATTTCGAGGAGGGGATGGTACCTTTACAGCGAAATCGAAAACTAGGCGGACTTCGTGTCATCCCTGTTGAACAAGAGATAGAGGGGAGCACAGAAATTCAGCCCTACGAAAGAGTATCACAGATTATCGAATCAAGTAGTAGGTTTGCTGTTGCCGACTGCATTTGCCGTAAAGAAGCCAAAATGCTTGGCCAAGGGTGTGATAAGTTGATGGAGGCGTGTATGAGCTTTGGAGCATCAGCGGATTTCTATATTGAAAATGGACTTGGCCGGGAAATAACAAAGGAGGAGGCAAAAGAGATACTACTGAAAGCTGAAGAGGATGGTCTGATTCACTGTTCTATAAACAGCGCAGGCAACAAGGTATTCATATGCAACTGCTGTGGCTGCTGTTGTAAATCGTTAGCACAAGTTACCAAGTATGGCAATCTTCAAGGGGTAGTAAAGTCAAATTACTATGCCACGAAGGACTATGAGACCTGTACCAACTGCGGTACCTGCGTGGAGAGATGTCAAGTAAATGCCATTCGAACTGAAGATGATCAAATTGTCATTTATAAAGATGAGTGCATTGGCTGTGGACTCTGTGCATCTACCTGTCCCACCGAGTCAATCACCATGATTCACAAATCACCTCAGGAAGCTTCTCCCATTTTCTCCAAGGGTAAAGAACTGTTGCAGGCGATGGGAAAGGAAGCAGGTAGGGCATATCCTTTTGAATGAAAGTGAAGATCTATTTCCAACGAATTGGTCTTGAATTCCGTCTTCAGTGACCTGGCTTAGAAGACTTCAGTGGAGAAAGAAACAAGATTACCGCTAAGCCCCTGGCTAAATAGGCTATACAGGACAGCCTTGGATAAACGGACAAAACAATTGCTGTAGTGTTACCTATACCAGGGCTGTTCTTAAGCCCGATGATGAAGCCCTCGACAAACTGCTTCTATACGTGTCAGCGCTTCATCAACATCTGAGTATGAGACCATGCAGTGAGTAACCGCGCGAAACGGGCCGCCATCGCGAAAGCCCACCTTTACACCACGTGTTTCGAGACCTTCAAGAAACTCGGTGATAGATAACTCTGGAGATAGGTCAAACATTACGATGTTCGTAGGTATATCATCCCGCGCCAGAGTTATTCCTTCAATACTCGCCAAACCATCTGCCAAACGTCTGGCATTGGAGTGATCTTCAACCAGGCGGTCTACCATTTTTTCGAGTGCTACGATACCAGCAGCTGCGATAATGCCCGCCTGCCGCATGCCACCACCCAACATCTTCCTGAACTTGCGGGCTCGTTGGATGAAATCCCTGTTCCCGCAAAGTAGCGATCCAACCGGCGCACTCAATCCCTTGGAAAGGCATAAACCGACAGAATCCACGTTTCGGGTTAGCGTGCTCGCCGGTACACCGAGAGCGACTGCAGCATTGAAAACACGAGCTCCATCCAGATATACCTTTAACCCGCGTGTATGAGCGAGTTCACAGACTTCATCTGTGTAGTCTGGGGTCAGGATTGTTCCACCGCAGCGATTATGTGTGTTTTCGAGACAGAGCAGCGTAGTTACAGGGTAATGGATATCCTTGTCACGAATTGTCTCCTCAATATCATCCAGACTGAGACGACCGCAACTATCATTAGGCACGGTACGTATAACCACCCCACCTATGGCGGATGCACTGCCGACTTCGTACCAAAGCATATGTGCCTGATTTCCTACGATGATTTCGTCACCATGTTTAGTATGGGTCAGCACCGCAGTAAGATTGCTCTGTGTGCCGGAAGTAGTGAAAAGCGCCCCTTCTTTGCCCATCATCTCTGCTGCCAAAGCCTCAAGGCGATTGACAGTGGGATCCTCACCATAAACATCGTCCCCCACGTCTGCATCAAAGATTGCCTTCCTCATCGCCGGTGTGGGATGGGTTATAGTATCGCTGCGCAAATCAATTATTTTTATCTCTTGCCCGCTCATGTTCCCACCAAATCAATTGATGGATAACCGCCCCTTTGTTGGGCCTTCTCAAACAGAAGCTTGGCCACAGCAATATCCTCAACGGCAATCCCAGTGGAATCGAATACGGTAACATCGTTATTGTGCGCTCTCCCTTTCTTCTTTCCTGCAACCACTTCAGCCATCGTTCCGTATACCTCGCCAACACTATAGATACCTTGCTGAATGGGAACGTTAATCTCCCCGCTGCTGCTTGCCTGTTTGATGTCATCCACAATTACAACAGCCTCTTTCAATATCGAGGGATCCAATTCCTGCTTGCCCGGCGCGTCTGCGCCGATTGCATTTATGTGTGTTCCAGGCGTTATCCACGCCTTCTTGATAATGGGACTGCGAGAAGGAGTCAATGTACATACGATATCCGACGCCACTGCTTCCTGAATGGAACAATTACGAATCGGAAACTGAGAGAAAGAATGCATTAATTTATCCACTGCGGTTTCCGAGACATCAAAAATACTTATTGAGATGGAGTCAAACAAGTCGGCATGAGCCAGTATCTGAGTGTGCGCCTGAAAGCCCGCGCCGATAATTCCAATGGTATGGGAATCCAGTCGCGTCAAATACTTGGAGGCGATAGCCGCGGCAGCACCTGTGCGGTAGGCCGTGATTTCAGTAGCGTCCATTATTGCCAGCGGATACCCCGTTTCCGGGTCATTGTAGACCAGGATAGCCATGATCGAAGGTAAGCCACGAGATGGATTTTCAGGGTGTACGTTTACCCATTTGACACCGGCACTCCCTGGCAAAGCAGCAGGCATTGCCCTGAAGTCGCCATGCTCAAGGGATAGGTAGGTTTTAGCCGGCATCTTTCCCCTGCCCTCACCGCACATCCTGAAAGCCTCTTCAACAACATTGATAACATCCGACATCCGTATCAGGCTTTTAATACTATTTCTATCTAATAACAGTGTAGGCATAAATTACTAAATCTGATGACCGTTATGAAAAATTTATTCTATTGAATTTACTCCAGTTCAGCAGCCAGGTCAAGACATTGTACCCGCTCAGATAGCTAGTGGTACATCTTCCTTTTCTTCCCTCTTCTTGGTTGAGCCTACGAAGTTCCTGTGTGGTGAAGTATCCCGGTGTGTAGTAGGTTCGAATCTGACCATAGCAAGCTAACCTAGATTCATATTACACCCAGCTCTCGCCCGATTTTCCCGAATTTTTGCAGAGCGAAAGCCAGATCTTCCTTGCTGTGTGCCGCCGAGATCTGAACTCTAATTCGAGCCTGGTCTCTGGGGACAACCGGATAACTAAAGGCAATTACATAGATCCCCTCTGCCAGAAGCCTCTCCGCCATCAGGGCAGCCTTCTTGGCATCATAAAGCATGATCGGAACTATCGGGTGGGTGCCCGGCTTTATAACAAAACCTAGCTCGGTAATCTCTCTCCTAAAGTAGGCGGTATTTTCTTCAAGCCTCTTACGCAAGTCTGAGGCTCGGCCAATCATCTCCAACACTTTGATGCCGGTAGCCACAATTGACGGCGACACAGTATTGGAGAAAAGATACGGCCGTGAGCGCTGTCTCAGAAGCTCAATCATCTCCTTCCGACCACTGGTGAACCCTCCGGTAGCACCACCGAGAGCCTTGCCCAGCGTGCTGGTAATAATATCAACCCTCTCTTCTGCTCCGCAGTATTCGGGAGTACCCCGCCCGCCTGGGCCGAAGAACCCGGTGGCGTGAGAATCGTCAACCATTACCAGGGCACTGTATCTCTCGGCAAGGTCGCAGATTTCCTTGAGGCAAGCCACATCGCCATCCATGCTGAAAACTCCGTCGGTAGCAATCATCCTGAAACGTCTATCTTGAGTCTCGCTGAGATGCTTTTCCAGGTCCGCCATATCTGAATGCTTCATAACGCGATTCTCTGGGAACCGGGTTGATTCTGGCCCGAGTCTTTTCTTGTGAACCATTCCCCAGAGCCGTACGCCATCAATTATGGTGGCATGGTTAAGCTGATCGCTTATAACTACGTCTTCAGGGCCAAGCAAAACCTCGAACAAGCCTTCGTTGGCGGCAGCACAGGAAGAATAGAGGAGCGTGTCCTCGGTCCTCAAAAACTCGGAGATCCTTCTTTCCAGCTCCTTGTGAATATCCTGGGTGCCACAGATGAAGCGGACAGAGGAAAGACCGTGACCTCTCTCATCAAGGGCTTTCTTGGCCACAGCAATCAACTCTGGATCATCCGCCAGGCCCAGGTAGTTGTTAGCGCAGAGATTCAGGACCTCCCCTTCCTTCACCTTGATTCTTGCCCCCTGTGGCGAACAGATGATTCTTTCCTCCTTATAGAGGCCGCTATCTTTGATAGACTTAAGCTGGCCTTGGAGATACTCCTTCACTTCCTTCGAATACATGCTCGCCTCCTTTATTAAGGAATCAGTATGACCTTTCCTGAAGTTTTTGGTCTTTGAGTCATTAAATCGAATCCCTTTTCGAATTCGTCCAGACGCACCTTGTGGGTGATAACCGGAGAGATATCCAGACTACCGGATTCCAACAATCGCTTCACTTCTTCCCAAGTCCGCCAGATTAAACGCCCGGATATGGGAAGGATTTGCTTGCCACTCCTCACATACTGACCGTAATTGTTTATTGCGAGTGGTTCACCGTGAATACCGAAGGCAGACATCCTTCCGCCAATCCTGGTCCACCTGAGGGCAAGATTTACAGCCTCGGGGCTACCTGCCATTTCCAAGACCACGTCAAATCCCTTGCCGGCAGTAATATCAGAGATGATCTCCTCAACTCCTTGGCCGTCCTTCAGCACCCGGTCGGCACCCATTTTTCTCGCGATTTCCAACCTTCTGTCATGCCGCCCCAAAATGATGACCAGTCGGGCTCCTTCCGCCTTGGCGACGCCGGCAGCCATTATAGCAGTGGGACCGTCGCCAATGATGAACACACTCTTCCTCTCAAGGTTCTTGTCATAATCCCCCAGGGCACAATAGACGGCATTGCCCAGAGGCTCCTGGATGGCGGCTATTTCCAACGGCAGTTGCGAGTTGTTCTTCCACAGGACCCGCTCCGGAATAGTGAAATATTCGGCAAAGCAGCCGTTACAGGTTAGACCAAAGATTCTCCCCGTTTCGCAGATATGTCTTTGATCGTTCAGGCACTGAACGCACTTTCCGCAGTAGATATGGGTTTCGGCGGAGACATAGTTGCCGACTTTGAATCTAGTGACATCCTTTCCAACTTCGGTGATCGTGCCGGCAAATTCGTGACCCAATACCTGGGGAACATTTTTAATGTAGACTTGCGCTCCGGAATCCCAAGCATATATATGTACATCTGTGCCACAAATGGAGCCTGCCATTAGCTTCACCAAAACCTCGTCAGCTCCAGGCTCAGGTATACTTATATCAACGAGTTCAGCGCCTGGCGCTCTCTGAGTTTTAGCTACTGCTTTCACCGATTTCCATCTCTTTCTAAATCGGAAGTAGACCACCATATGGAGTTTCAGGGTGTACGTATACACATTTTACACCTTCATACCCCGGTAAAGAGGCACACATTGCCCGGAGATTACCATATTCAACGGGTAGGCATGTTTTGGTGAGCATTTTTCCCATAACCCTGCGGGACATCCTGAAAGCCTCTTCCACCACATTGATAACATCCAGCATTACTATAAAACTTCTAATAGCGTTTCCATCCAACAATAGCGTAAACATAGACTACCCAATTTGATGCTGGTGTATAAAATTTTCATATTGAATTTACTCCATTCCGATAGCACGGTCAAGGCATAGATGATGCGTTAATCTTTTGTTACTTATGATTCCAGCGGATTTTATGACCGTTGAGGGATAAATTTAATTTCAATTTCGGTAATCCGATTCGGAAAACTGTGTGGATAGGGATATTGTACTAACGAGACCTGCGCAAATTAGGTACTGCGCCCCCTAACATAATTCGTTCAATGTCATATTAATTTGTCTTGTTAGCCCATAAATTCTGAGCTTTTCTATATTCTACGGATAAAAGCTATTAATACGAAAATCAAGGCATCTAGAATTGAATTGCCGGTTTTTCGTTGTTCCAATTGATCCCATGACTGCCCCAATGGTTGCATGGTGGCTCGGTCAATTGGCGTAGACAGAAATGTACCAAGTTTTTCTAATGTATTATTAGCGGTTTCTGTACGATGCGCTGCAAATATGCTCTTGATATCCTCTTCCAGCTTCTTATCTTTAGCGCTCCTGTCTTTGGGTCGCTTCAGCTCTTGTCGGGTATGTTGAAATTTTGTGAAGTCACCACGGTTTAGCCAGATCCCATTACACGAAGGGCAGCGCTCCAAAACAATGCCTTTAAGAAAGTAGCGGTCTTTGAAACGGAAAAGCTCCGATTGATCTAAGGGACATCTCCGGATTCGGTCTAACATATTTGTAGGAGTCCATAGGGATTTCGAATCAAGTACCTCAATTTTTTCTGCCTCTCCATTTCTTGCGCTAAATAATTTCATTTCATCAAACCAAATCCCACCGCACTCTTTGCACTGTTCAAGTAAGATTGGTTGGCCATAATGACCTTCGATTTTTACCTGAGCCATCTCGGTATTGTCGTTCGGACATTTCATGATTACATTATAAGTTAAGACCGAATGCAGGGCAAAGACCACTTTCTATAGCAGTTGCATTACTTCGGTGATTATCATTGACTTTTTAATATACACATAAATATAATCCGTAAATGATACTAATGCCCGATAAAAGATAGGGATATCAGGGGAAATGAACAGATCACCACGGACCCAGAAATGGTATGAATGGTCACTGCGGCATACCATCCTGATACCGATTATACTCTTTGTTATTGCCGTAATTTTTAAGATCTTTGATGTCTTTGTCTTCCACATTGATGAGAGACTCGGTGAAATTATTATCTCCAAATCCCTCGGATTCATCCTGGTCGTAGCCTATCTCTGGTTAGTTGGGAAATCGGTTACCGCCATCGATCTGCATGGCAAATATGTGAAGGAGACCCTGATAATAGGCTCTACCGGTATCATTCTTATCCTGTTGTTTAGCTATGGGCTTCAGTTTGGTGTTCTTGCTGGTGCTGGCAAAGAGCCAGGCCTGGTGTTCACGGCCATCGATCCGACAGCCGGTGTAACCGGAGGCGTGGCATTCGCTCTGTTTCTACTCCTTGGCAACTTTGTAAACTCCTTTATGGAGGAGGGATTATTCCGTGGTGTGATGCTTCGACATTTCAGGGTTTCCCTGTCATTCTGGAGAGCTAACTTTCTACAGGCAGCCTTTTTTGCGATTTGGCATCTAAACTAGCCGATCAAGCAATTCATGACAGGACATCTCGACATAAGTGGACTGGCTTCCCAATCCCTAATTATAGTGATCGCAACAGGTATTGTCGGATTTGCCATGGGCTATCTATATTTAAAGACGGGCAACCTATGGGGTCCGTGGATTATGCATACCATCAATAATAGCGTCCAAAACATGGTCCATATTCAAACAATAGATGGCCTTGATTCTGATATGATGGTATTTCAGATTGCGCTGACTTTTTCCTTAGTTGCCATCATACTGTTCTTCAGGGCTTTAACAAAACGGTTCAAAACGCCCGAAGTCAAGCCATGGGGTCAAGAAACCAGCTAGTATAGAAGTGGTTGACGCCTTTCAACTTAACAATCGCAATATTCGACAAACGATGCTCTGCATGTAATGATTTTGCAGAATGTGACTCAACATTAAGCTCAAATAGAAAATCTAATGAGGAGGTGAAAATGCCTATTGTTCATGTAGATTTCTGGGAGGGCGTGGGAGAGGAAAAAGTAAAGAAGATGATACGGGGTATAACAGACGTTATCGTGGATTTGAGCGTCCCAGAACAAGCTGTAGAAGTAATCGTTTATGAAATCCCCAAAACGCATTGGGGCGTTGGCGGCGAACCAGCTTCAGAAAAACTCAAAGACATATCCCCACCCAAGTAATAGGTAGCCTTTGTACCTTCTCCTAGAGAAAGGGATATTTTTCAGTGCTGCGTTTACATTTGTGTAAAGTACCTTTTGTGAGTGGCACATAATCTGGCTCATAAGACGCCATAAAGAGAGAGCTAAGATTACCAGGTGGCTTATTAAGGTTGCTTGGCCCCGATCAATACAAGAAATAGAACTATATTGAATAGCTAACTGTTGGAAGAATCCATCCTGTATTGACGAAGCGGCTTTTCGTTATTTTCATCAGCATCTATAATGTAGATGGCCGTCATTGTGAATAGCGAGAGAATTAACCCATGCGTATTGTTTGCATTGGACAAGCAGCCTTTGGCGAGAAAGTACTTCAGACGCTGACTGAAAAGGGCGAAGAAGTTGTCGCAGTTTACACACCCCAAGATGTTGCGGGGAAGAGGAACCCGTTAAGGGAATTAGCCATCCAGATAGGTATACCAGTCTTTCAGCCGGGGTCAATGCGAGCCCCTGAAATCTATGAAGAGTACGCAAGATTGAATCCAGACTTGAATGTTATGGCTTTTGTGACCGGTATTCTGCCGGATTCCATCTTAAACTATCCCAGGATGGGGACAATACAGTACCATCCGTCATTGCTTCCGAAACATCGGGGTGGTAGTGCAATTAACTGGGCTATCATCAGCGGTGAGACTATGACAGGCATAACCATCTTCTGGCCTGACAGAGGTATAGACACTGGTCCTATCCTATTACAGAAGGAGGTGGAAATCTCTCCTGATGATACTGTAGGCTCGCTCTATTTTGAGAAACTTTTCCCCCTGGGTATCGAAGCATTGGTGGAGAGTATCGAACTGATTAAGAAGGGAAAAGCTCCGCGAATCCCTCAAGATGAATCACAAGCCACTTACGAGGGTCTATGCACTGAAAAGGATGCCATAATCGACTGGTCCGCACCTATTGACAGGGTATATAATCTCATTCGGGGCTCCAACCCCCAACCGGGAGCAATAACATACTTTCATGGCAAAACACTCAAGATTTTTGATGTGAAGCCAGTTCATGACATTAAGGGCGGTCTACCAGGTCAGATTGTTGACAGTAGAGTAGAAGGAGTCGTGGTATCATTGGAACGCGGGGCGATATTAATCCAGAAAGTTAAAATGAACAAATCATACAAGATGGGGGCAGCCGAATTTGCTAGTCAGAGTGGACTAAAAATAGGCGACAGACTCGGTGAGTAACAGTCTATTAGATTTACGCTATTCAATAAAGAGATATTATCCATTTTGTATGGCCAAACATCCCTTAAAAGAAATGAAGGTTTATGTAGTTTTTTATCACTTTAAGCGCTAAGTGATAAACTCAATTCCGCCTTTGGAAATACGACTCAAAGGGCAACGAAGGGCAAAGAGCCGAGACTGGAAGAATTCTTGAAATGGCTTAGTAATTATTTGACTATCCTATCTAGTTCGAAGAAGTTTAGCAAACATCATGGCTTTTTATTGGATAATATAGTCAACCGTGTTTGCCTAGTGGCTCTCGCATTTGTTCCAGTCCGTGAATATCACTGGCTAGGGATACACGTACTTTTTCTGCGACCTTGCGGAAATGGAATCCCTGAACAGCCAGTGTAATGGATAAAGGGAAGGTTTTCGGTCTTCTCAACAAGGTCCAGACAACTAGTTTCCAATAATATATTCTCCCTTTTTCCTTAAATCCCAATGCCCATGTGGACCTTACCAATGCTATTAGGTGGAGAAGAGAGACCTTGAATTTTCCTTTATTGCTAGGTCTATACTCCCCTAGAAAAGTTTTAATACGCTTATAGTATTGATTGGGGGCGTAGATTGTATCTACCACATGTCTGTAGCCACTGGCAAGCGTTTCACGACCCATTTTGGGGATGAAGTTGGTTGAACCATCTGTGTTATCACCGGAACCCTTTGGCAGTATGCGGTTCTCCTTTTCTAAACGTTTGTATAATCTTGTCTCCGGAGGAGCCATCAGCACACCGACCATGGCGGTAACGATTCCACTCTTTTGAATGAAATCGATTTGGCTTTTGAAGATGGAAAGCGGATCGCTATCAAAACCAACAATAAAGCCTCCCTGCACCTGCAAGCCGTAGTTCTGCATCCTCTTGACTGAGGCCAGCAAATCACGATTTTTATTCTGCAGCTTATTACATTCGGCTAAACTCTCTTCACTGGGGCTTTCGATGCCCACAAATACCATGTCAAATCCCGCCGAAGTCATCAAATGCATCAGCTCCTCATCATCAGAGAGATTTATGGATGCTTCCGTATAAAACGTGAATGGATGTTTCTTTTCTTCCGTCCATTTAACTATTGCCGGCATAATTTCCGACTTCAGTTTCCGTTTGTTGCCAATGAAATTATCGTCAACGAAGAATACTCCGCCTCGCCATCCCACATCGTATAATGCATCCAGTTCTGCTATTATCTGGTCCTTGTCCTTAGTACGTGGTCTATGCCCGTTCAGTATAACGATATCGCAGAATTCACAATTGAAAGGGCAGCCTCGGGAATATTGGATACTCATTGACTGATATTTATTCATGTCGATAAGTGACCACAAAGGCACAGGAGTTTTCCTTATATCGGGGAATTCTTCCGGTGCGTAGATATGTTTTACACAACCTTTCTCTAGATCCTCTACAAAAAGTGGCAGTATATTTTCAGCCTCACCGGATATAACATGGTCTATGTCATCAAACCCCCAATCTTCATACCCAGGGTTGAAAAAGGGACCACCGGCCACAATTTTGGTCCCCAACTTCTTGCATCTATCGATAACCTCCCTCGCCGAATCTTGCTGGGCTACCATAGCACTCAGAAAAACATAATCCGCCCACTCAATGT
>Ga0180433_10004863_pt1 | contig 18607 bp, 27 predicted proteins | sample SS_ome_8_FD_132980 | JGI IMG/M metagenome (GOLD analysis project Ga0180433, IMG submission 132980) | Hypersaline lake sediment archaeal communities from the Salton Sea, California, USA - SS_1_D_1 metaG | ecosystem: Environmental > Aquatic > Non-marine Saline and Alkaline > Hypersaline >... | reverse complement strand
GCGAACAGATCGGCTTAATTTCCGTTTTCCCCTCTTTGTATTCGTTTTCTTTTTTCTTAAATCCTTGACAGGTACAAAAGAACCCGCCTTCTATTGATCTAATAAAGTATGTTGTCTTATTGTAGTTCTTCAGTGGCTCACACGCCCAAGTAGAAGCGCTTAGCTCCTTAATACAGCCCACAGTAATAAACTTCTTAGCTTTTGTTAATAATGGCTTAGCGTGTTTATCCTTTCCTTTATGTGCTACTCTTAGCGCCTGAGAGGTCGGCTCCCAAAAGATAACATTATTAGGAGTGTATTTCTCCGGTTTATCGTAAGTTTCTACTGGTAAGCCCATTTTCCTTTTTTTATTCTCCAATTTTTATAAATTATGTAAGCCATTGAGAAGCCTGTTAAGTACCAAACTCCAAATACTACGTTACGCCCTAAATCTAAGAAGCCCATATCTAAACTATAAACTGCTAAGATCCCCATAGCAAAATAGAATACGTTAGCAAATCCAAATAAACCATTCTTCAATTTAATTTTAACGTTTAAGAAAATTAATACAGCTAAAGAAACAGCAACAAATAACTCGAAAAATCCTTCGAATAAGCTTTCCTTGATCCCTTGAGCGAAGAAAGCAAGAACTACAATAATAATATTCAAAATAAAGAACTCTCCTACTCCTTGAAGTACGCTAAGTTTCTCTGTACAAGACTTAGAAATAAAATCTAAACCCTTAACCAACCAAGTATTAAACTTATTTTCCTTCATTCTCCTTAATATCCTCTTTTAAAAAATTGTGTATTTCGTCCGGGCTTAGTTGTGTTCCTGCTCCGCCCATTTTTGCGGGGGCATTATCCATTAACCAATAGAAGAAATAAGCTAAGACGTAACTAAATAAAGTACTTCCTATCTTTGAAATGATCGCCCAAAATGGTAATAAACTCCATTCTGCATAAATCCCGTAAGTACTCGCTACAGCTTGAATTAGAAATAAAAACATTCCAATCTTAAAGAATAATCTCTCAGAAAAGTTTTTTTGTAATTGGATCAAAGAATAAACCCCTAAAGCGATCACTCCCACAATTACGATTAAAGAAGAACTAATCATTTTTGGAGCTTACCCCCTGCGTTTTGTATCTTCTTTCCTAAAATCTTAGTAATTTCTAATTTATTCTTTCCGGGATATTTTTCTATTGCGCTATTGATTTGTTTACTAAACTTAATGTTATTGTTTCCTGCTTTGTTCTCTTGCGCTACCATTTTACGCGCGAAGGCTGAATCATCAAAAGAGGCTACAGCGTAGCCGTCTGTAATGACGATCTGAAAATTAACAGTTTTCAAAGTCCTTAAGTTCTGCATAGTTCCCCTTAAAACATTAAAATCTTTTTTTGTCATTATCTCCTAAATAAGCTTTTTATGCTTCCCCCTCTTTGTTTATCTTCGTTAGTATTGTAAACTCTGTTTTCTGTTATTGTTCCGCTTAGTAGCTTTCTAATCCCTTCGCCTTCAGGCTGTTTAAGAACTACCAAAGAGTTAGAGAATACTATTTCGTGGATAAAATAAAATTGAGATCTTCTTTTAATTCCGTACTCGATCCAGTTCTCTAAAGCCATATATTGAGCTGTCTTACAAATTGAAAGAACACGCTCTTTAATTTCTCTATCTTTCAAGAAAGAAATACTTACGTTCTGAGTACTTACACTTAACATTAAATTAGCTATTTGTTCGGCTCCTACTTTAGTTAAAGCAAAATCCTTAAAGGCTTCGTTTGGTGTCCACTTCTTAGTTTTAGGATCGTATTCCTCTCCCATTAACTTATGCCTAATAATTTCAATAAAAGCGTCCGGTCTAATCTTTTCTAATAAATCGGCTTTATCGCTCCTCTGTACGCTTCCACTCGGAATATAAGAAGAAGATCCCCCACTACTTGAAGGCGGGTTTACCTGTTTCCCTGTGTCCGCGTCAATATACATATACTCCTCTGTCATTTTACATTTATGGAGCCGTTGAGGCTATAGCTTCCCCCGAGTGCTGTAAACCTTGACAAATCGCCTTAAGGTTTTCTGTGTTTAATTTTCCAGCTTCAAGGATCAAATTTTTAGCTTCTGTTTGTCCGTTCTTTACCATTTGAGTAATTAACAGAATAGATATAAAAGAGAAGATAATAATACCGCCCCAAAATACCCACTGCATAACCTTATCCATTTTCTCGGAAGTTTCTTTTTCAGCTTTCTTAATAATGTCTACTACAACCCCCCTATAATCTGCTGGGGCAATAGTATTTAATAGCTTTTGATTAGTTACTTCGACTTTAGTTAAGGGTACTAAAATACGCGGATCTTCAGGGCTTCTTTGTAGGATCAATCCCATTTTACCGTTAATCTGATGATAATCTTCGGAGCTTACGTTTAAAATAATTCTTCCGTCTTTAGTTTTACAAACTTCCTCAGTCCCATAGTCATAAAGCCCCATTAAAGCGCTATTATGTTTAAAGTAACCTGCTTTAGTTTTTTTATTATACTTAATCCCTGCCTTCTTTCTACCCAAGTCTGTAACTTCAATATAAGGAATAGATAATTTTCTTTGTTTCTTAAGCCATAAAGCCCCTATTGAAACAATCCCAAGAAGTAATAAAAGAACAATCCAAAATAAGAAAGATCCTAAGATCTGAAACATACCCGAAGTTAAGCCCCCAGTATTCATTAACGGCATTTTACAATAAAGCCCCCCCAATAATAAAGCCTACGATAAAAGTTAATCCTGCTATAATTGCGCTTAAAGTTTCTTCTTTTTTGAAATTAATTAAAAGACGTCTAATAATTTTATCTTGCTTTAAAACTATTTGCCTTAATTCTGTTTCCATATTCTTCCTATTTCTTTTTTCCTTTTAGTTTTTTTGGTTTAATTAAAATACGAGCATATCGTTTTTTCCCATCCACATACAAAGCACCACTCCCAAAACATTTTTCATCTGAATATGCTGAACACTTTAATATTTCAAATTGTTCAGGATTATATTTATCTAAAAAACTAATGGGAACTCCCATTACGCCATTATAATCGGATGGAATCGCATTTGTAAAGGAGACTTCAATTCCTTTATAATTATCGTATTTATCATAAGAATTTTTATTTTTTAATTTATTATTAAATTTCAAATTGTCTTTGGTAGTCATTAAAGATAATTTTTGATGTCTTAGTCCGTGGTCAATATTTGTAAACCAACAAGAATTATTTATCCCTATACAAATTTCTCCATCAATTCTTCTCCACCAAGAACCTTCTGGTTTTTCAGAACTAACACGGGAAGCATACTCTTTATTAGAGGTTTTAAAGAACATTGCTTTACTTGTTGATTTTGTTCCTAGCCATATTTTATTATTTTTAATTAAAGGAAAAACCTCCTTGTAAGTTATAGCATTCATATTACCAATTATTAAAAATTGTTTTTTTGCTTTGATTATCCATGCTAAGAATTCTCTAAATAAGCTGAAGGGTGGATTCGTGACTATTATATCTGCCTCATCTCTTAATTTTTTAACTTCCTCGCTTCTAAAATCTCCGTCGCCATCAAGATAGGTGTAGTCTAAATCTGCGATGTCTATATGGTTGTCTCCAGTTAAGTCTTTGTCCAGAGTGAAGTGTTTTCCTTTAATTTTAACTTTCTTTTTGTCAAAATTTTTATTTTTTCTTTCAAAGGTTGTCACAACATACTTCCCTTTTCCACCTTTACTCGTAAAAGCAAAACTTGTGGATATTAATTTTTTTAATTTGAATCTCTCAAAATTTTGTGCAAAATACTTCGTAAAATTACTCCATTCAGGGTCGTCACAAGGGCAAAGAATTACTTTATTTTTGAAAACATTAGGGTTGAATTCTAAATAAGCATTAACCTCTTTTTCAATATCATAATATTGGGTATAAAATTCATCAAATTTAGAGCTTTTTGCTTTTGCCAAATTAACATTTGCCATTATTTACCACCCCTCTTCACCATCATATTAATTTGTCTAATCATTGTTGCCTCTTTCTTTTGTAATGTAATAAAAATTAAAAAGTATTTAAATGTTTCGTCTTACGCCCAATTAGGCGAAAACGCAAGTTATACCCTTCTTCTCGAAGTTTTTAACGACTGCTAAATCGATATATCCACGACGAAAAAGCCTCTTAAAAATGTTTGTTAAGCTCATTTGTTATTATTACCCCCTTGTAATTCTTTGACTATTTTAGTAAGTTCTTGTATTTGTTTTGTTAAAATTGTTGTACCCTTTCCTAAGTCTTGAATACTTTTAACGTGACTTTTTAAGTGAGTAGCATAGTTGTTTAAGTTCTGCGCGTTTGCTTGTACGTTTTGAGTTAGTACATTAAATCCATTAAGAACAAAAGAACTATTTACTTCAAATCCGTTTTTCAAGTGATCGTTATACCAGTTTTGAACTTTTCTATTTACTTCCGGATCGTTATTCTCTAACTCGTGTATTCCTTTTGAAAAGTCTACCCATAACCAAACGCCCCGATCTTCTGCGTAAACGCTAAGCTTTTCTTTCTTATCGTTATACTGTTTTGCTAAAGAGTTCCTCACTAAAGCGTAATGTTCTCTTGAAGTTGTAAACTTATATGGTGTTAAGTTAATTTGTAGCTGTCTTCCTAAGTCTTTAATTAATTGGTCTAATTCCCAAACAGCCGTACTTTTTGTTTCAAAAGAAGAAGATCCTAAGAAGTCTAAAGGCTCATAAACAACCATTCCCTTTTTAGTAAGCCATACCTTACGATTTTTATAAATTATCCTTGCTACCTTTCCGCCGTTTATTCTTTGATAATTAATTTTGTATTGATCTAATCTTCTAAACCAGTCTATACTTTCGTGAGAAAATCTAACCTTCCATATAAACGCGTGTCCTCTTATCTGTTTATTTTTTGGTACTTTAGGGGGGACTACCCCTAAGTCAAATTGGTACTTCTTATTTAGTACTTCCCAAGTTCCATAAGCTACTTTTTTAATTAGCTTTTTCTTCTTAAGAGCGTCGAGCTTATACTGTAAAGTGGTCTTTGGTACTCCGTACTTGTCTGCAATCTCAGCCGGTTTTAATCCTGCTTTGAGTGCGTCGAACACCTGTACAAGTTCGATTTTTTTGTTAAGCTTCATATACAGTTAAATTCGTACTTCTTTATATACTTTTCGTTTTATTCTGTAATGATAAAAGAATTAGATTAAAATAAGCTTAAGGGGATATGCCGGATTTAAGGCGCCTACAATAGCCCGGACGTTTCACGAGATCCCCCTAAACTTAAATTATGAGCTTAACTTTTCGTACAATAAGAAGTATTACGAAGTATTTAAACGTTTCCACTGGAAATAAGGGGGTAGGGGGTACGTTTCCCATAGAAAAATAAACTAAAAAAGGAGAGCCGAAGCTCTCCCTTTTCTCTTTTGTAGATCAGAAACACGAAAGAGGCGCTTATGATCTACTCCTGAGTATAAAAAATAATAAAATTTTGGATTTGTGCTTTGCTTAGTTAGTAAGTCCTGCCTTTCCTAATTAGGAAAGCTCCCAAGAACAACATACCTACACTAAAAGCAATAATCGCCGGTGTCCAACCTGCTAAACCGCTCTGTCCTAATTGTCCTAATAGGTAATTAGTATTTGTGTAACTTGCTCCTGAAGGATCTACTTGCGAACCGGTACTATTTTCACACTTCCCCGCCGTTGAGTTCCAAATCGGGAAATCTCCCGAACAACCTACGCTTCCGCCAAATTGGTAAAGCATAATTGAACCAACACCGATTAGAATAGCAAAAGTAATTATACCGTATCCTAAGCCCGTAAGGTTATCAAACATTTTCTAAATTAATTTAGAAATATCTAATAAGTTCTTCCTTTACGGATTAGGAAAGCTCCCAAGAACAACATACCTACACTAAAAGCAATAATCGCCGGTGTCCAACCTGCTAAACCGCTCTGTCCTAATTGTCCTAATAGGTACTGAACTGTTGTATTAGCTACTCCCCCAGTCGCATTACCGAATTGGTAAAGCATAATTGAACCTACACCGATTAAAATAGCGAAAGTAATTATTCCGTATCCTAAGCCTGTTAAGTTATCAAACATTCTCTTTATATGTACTCCCTTGTACTTTTATAACTAACCATAAAAATACGTGGTTAAAGTTACTTATATAGATTTGTTATACAAAAACCCTAAAAGTGTATACAAAACACTTAATCGAAGTAAATCCTAAGCCCTTTTGGCTGTTTTGAGGGCTTCTTTACTTTCTTAACTCTCTTAACCTTCTTAACCTTTTTTATTGGCTTAGAAGGTGCCCTTTGGCTTTCCTGAGCCTTTACGTATTGGTTTCCTAAGTTTACCGCTCCTCTACCTAAAGCTTTACCTAAAGAAGATAATCCCGAACCTACTTTCTTAACAAAGACTACTTTTTTACGATTTTCTAAATTCCAGTTTTCACGCTTAAGCCTTGCTCTTTCTTTTCCTATTTCGATCTGTTCGAGCCTTGCTTCTTCAAAGTTCTTAAGCCTTTGATTTTTCCGCCTTAATTCTTCTAACGTCGTCATAATGATTTACCCCCTTGTACTATTGTTTTTTACTTGTCCAACTAATATACAAGAACATAATTAAGATCAATCCCACAAAAGTTAATAACCAAGTCCAAGCTACAAGATCCGCATAAACTAAGAATAAACCTAATATTAACCCTAAAAAAGAAGCCCCAAGTATAGCAACCTCAAAGCCCCAAGCTGACATTAACAACAAGGCAATAATAAACACAGCATACATTATTAACGTCCAAAAATAGCTACCGCTATTATTATTTGCTGTCTGCAAAAAAGCCGTCCAAGTTGTTACTTCAGTCCAATTTATCGCCATTTTATTTTTTTACGCTATGCGGTTACTTTAAACAATATGTACAGGATCGCAAAAACTAAACTTAAGAACCATAAAACCCGTAGGAATTTGGCTAATATCTGCCCCCCTTCTCCTGCATTTGTAAAGTCGAATATTTGTTCAATCCAGCCCCCAGTTATGAAAGAAGCTACTATATTAAAAACCTCTTTTGTCATACCCCAAGAAGACTTAAGAGTAATCCCGCTTACACTATCGAAGTCTGCTTCTCCCCCGCTAATTTGCTGTGAGGCTGTATCTTGATAATCTATAAAATTATTGGCTGTTGTATTTGTTCCTAATCCAAGTTGGTAATCTTCTTCGTACATTCCGTTAAAGTTTGTTACAACTAAGCCCAGTACTAAAACAAAGGCAAGGCTTAATAAGATCCCTTCACTCCAACCGCTTAAACTTCCTTCTCCCATTTTATTTAAACATTGCCCTCTTTATGAAATGTATTACAATAGCCCCGAGTATAGCCACTCCTGTAAATATTGCTAAATTAATCGATCCTGTTATTAGTGCCGGGATCAAAGCTATTATACTTAAAATTATTGTCCATAATGGAGAGTTACCTAATCCTGTAAGAACAATTACAAGCCATAAAATAATAGATATAAATAAACCTAAACCTGACTTAAATATGCTGTTTGTTGTACTTACTATCTTTTGAGCTATTACTGTAGCCGGAGAAGCTGAACGATAAGCTACTGCTTTAAATATCCCTGTGTAAGCTGAAGCGTTACAAGTTAAAACGCCCGTGTAAGCTGAGCTTGAAACGTTACAGATTACTAAACTATTAGTTCCGCTTTCTCTTGTAACTAACAACTGCATATTAGAGGTTTTTTGCGAAGGATCATTATAAACTAAAGTAAAATACTTCTGACTAATATTATAGTCTAAAGTTGCTTGTACTCCGAATATGCTTGTGTAATCTGTGTCTTCTGCGTCTACCCTTAGAGTAAAAGTACACGGATTAGTAGTACATAAGAAACGAATAGGATCTCCTAATTTAATTAAAGTACCGTCCGGCTCATAAAGTCCAACTCTGTAGTCTGTGTCTTCTGTTTCGATATGTGCTACTGTTTCCCCGTCTTCATCTGTCTTCCCCATTTCTACAACTTGATACTCGTTAAGATTTGGGTACCAACGCCATAGCGCAGTATATTTATTGTCGTAAACGTTTAAACTTGTGTCTTCAAAGGTTAAAGAAAAACTTGTTTGTTCTGAGCTTCTCAAATCTCTTAAGGTGTGATTTGTTAAAGTATTGTTGCTTATTGTTTGATTTTCAAATAAATAAAATCTTCTGTTCTCGTAATTTTCTGCTTTGTATTGAAGTTCCCCATATCCTAAAGTATAGTAAGGAGAAGCGGAAGCATTTAAACACAAGTAAGCCGTAGTTACATTATTTAGAGTTCCGTAAATTTCATCTATGTTTGGATTATTCGCAGTACCAAATTTAAAGTTATAATTAATTGTTCCGTATAAAGCTGTTAAGTTTTGTTCGTCTTGAATATCGAACCTTAAAGCTTTATCTACACAGGAAGAACTAAATATTAATGGCTCTAAGTTGCTAACTTGTTGCTGGTAAATTGAACTATTATAATTTATTCCATTTAAATTAAAGTTCCAAGAGAGATTTACTACTTGATTAGTGGCTACTGAGGGCATAGTTAAACCTGTTGTTAATGTTGCGTATGTACTTGTAAATGAAGGTGTAGCCGTGTAATTCGTATTATTCCAGTAGAAAGTACCATTAAAACTATTTATCTCTGTAGCGTTTATTTCTAAGATATATGTAGTTAGAGAAGTTTCTAAAATTGGCGTAGTGTAGTCTGTGTCTACTACTAAATAATTTAATAAGAAATTTGTACTTGTTTTATTTTGATTTCCTGCGCTATCATTTGCGAAAATATTAATTGTTTTATCTCCGCCTGTTGTAAAACTAATATTTTGTGGAGTATTACAAGAATAAGTTACGTTTGTAGTGTTGTCGCTTGTATGGTACCAACAAGAACTTAATCCTAAATTATCCGTAGTACTAACGTTTAATAAAACATTTTCAGGTAAAGAATAACTTACAATATCATTAATTGGACTAAATAAATTAAAGCTTGGGCTTGTTAGATCTACCGTAAAATCTCTTGTACTCGAACTTAAATTATTAGTATCGTTATCGTGAGCTAAAATACTCCAATTATGTAGTCCTTCGCTTAATATCTTTGTAAAAATATATGTACCGTTGTAGCCTGTTGTATTTGTTTGATCTATTGATCCGTCAATTAATAAGCTAACATTCTCTACGTTTTGTTTATCTGTTACTGTTGTATTAAAAGTTATTGTTGCGCTTGAAGAATTGTAATATTCTTGTGGAGAATTTAAATTTATACTTAATCCTGAAGTAGCCACAGCCCCATATTTTAAAGCCATTCCTGAGTTATATAAATTACTTATTTCTGTAGCTGTTAAAGTTCTGTCCCATATTCCCGCTACGTCTACCGAACCGTCGAACCAATTTTCAGGCGCTCCGCCCCTAAGCCTTCCCCCTACAACTAAAGGCGGGTTGTCTGTATCTGCGTATGTTACTGTTCCGTCGAGTGTCTTGTCCGGACTTGTTTCGACTGATCCGTCTACATACAATAAAAGAGTAGAACTCCCCCAAGTAAAGCATAATTGACGCCACGCCCCATTATTATACAAGGTAGCACTATCGTAACTTTTTCCTGTTGTTGCCCCGTCCCCTAAATTTACCCTAAGCTCTCCTGTACCCGAAGCGATACTCCACTCCCTATTAGTATTATGATCGTGTCTTGAAAGAATATAACGGTTTTCATTTGTAGAAGTAGCTTTAACCCAAACACAAGCACTAAAAGAAGCGTCTAAGTCATAAGTGGCGTCTGCTGTCCCGTACATATAATCATTAGTCCCGTCGAAATCATAAGCGTACTTAATTACTCCTGTGGTGTTTGTAGCTCCTGATCTTGTTAAATTTTGCGTGTCGTGGGCGTCTATTATTGTACCCGTTCCTTCGTCAAATTCAAAATAACTTAAAAGATCTGTTTCTAAGCTCTCCGTCCAAGTTGCCCATTCCGGCACGTCCACGCCTGCAAAATTCGGGATCCAGTCTACTTTATCCCCCTTCTGAACGTCTGTAAAAATTCCTACTGTTAGAACTTCGTTTTTCTTTAAATCTGCTGGGGTTAATTTAGTCCACACCTCTACAGTCTTAAAATAAGATCCTGAAACAGTACGGCTACACTCTTGTATTATTGTTCCATTTTGTAACACATTATCGTTACAAACGTTAGAATAATTATTTAATTCTATAACTTCGTACTCCTTCATTTTTAAATCATAGTTTCTATTGATCTTATTTTTATTATTTTTCATATCATAGAAATCTAATTCTTTTACAAAGTCCTTATAATCTGTAAATCCAGTCGCTTTAAATTCTGCTACCTTTTGGTACCCTTGTCCAACCTTTACGTCTAAAGGAGTTAATAAAGTAACCTCTGCTATATCTGAACCTAAACCAAAAATATTTTTTATTTTTACTGTTTTTGTGGAAGCGTCATACTCTTTTATATTATCGAACTCTAAAGCACTAACAGAACCAACTAACAAAAGCATACAAAGCATAATTAAAAATATCTTTTTCATTTTATCCGTTATTACCCCCGAACCTAATCTTTGCATAGATTACTATCATACTTAAGATCCCTACCATAGTTAAAACTAACCCAAAGTTTAACCTTAAGAAATCTACAAAAGGCAAGAGTGCGACTTCTGTAGCGAACTCGTTAGCTTCGTAAATTCTATCTATTGCCCCCAATATCTCAGGCGCGAATATTATCGTTAAGAATAGTAGTATAATATAGAGTATCATAAAAAAGGGACTTGCGTCTATTAAGAACGCGCTTACAAATAATAGTATCACGGCAAATAAGAAAGCGAATAATATTACACCGTCCCAAAAGTTTACAAAAACTCCAACTACATAATCGGTATTTTGTTGTGCCTGATCTGCTCCTGCTATACTTAAATTCCCTAAGGATTGGCTAAAAGGTGTTGCTGTTGATCTTACAATCTTAAGCACGATAGGAGCCAAAAGAATTAAACCAATAAATATAATAGCAAAAGTTACAACTGGGAAATCTATTTGTCCCTTCTTGTTTTTTGGTGTAAGTTTTCTAAGTTTCATTTTTTCTTTTTTTTCTTCTTGATTAATCTTATTACTTGTCCCTCTCCTAATTCTACCGGATTATTAGCGACTGCTGTTAAGATCTTTGTCATAGGTACGTTTACGGTTTTTCCTGTCCATACTTTAATATTCTTTTCAATACGTTTTTTCTTTTCCTTAAAGCCTTTGTCTGCTTCAATCGGTACCCTATAAATAATATATTTCTTTACCATTTCTCACGCTCCTTTTTTGCTTTTTTTCCTTTCATTACTAAAGATAAGAAGAAAGCTCCCATTGGTAACAACACCATAGCAAAACCGAAAGGAGTACTTACAAAGAAGCTAAACCATTCTTGTAAAGCTACACTTCCGAGATAGATTTCTGCTAATTGATTAACTCCTAATAGTCCAAAGAATAACCCCCAAATATAAGCTACGTCCAATAAATCGACATTTGCCTCAATCAATAACCCTATAATCTTTATGAAGTAAACCATTAAGAAAATTAATATTGTAACTAAGATAATAGCAAAAGCTACTATTACGATCCCCTCAGGTGTAGGCTTTCCGTTTGCTGTAATTTCATAAGTTCCTCTTAACTCTCCCCCCAAATCTTTATAATCACACCAAATATAATAAGAGTTATATTCCCCTGCTTCTGTAAAGTTCCCGTACAATAAATCGATTTCGTGATCTAACCCGTTACTGTCCTTTTCTAAAATTCCACTTTGGTATAAATGCCCCCCCGTCATACTGTATAAATGGATATAACAGTCTACTACTGAATTATTTAACTGCTTACCATTAGATAAGTTACTAACGTGTAAATGTAAATTGAAAGTTGTATTATGCTTTGTTGCTTCAAATTGTGGCGCGAATATTTCTAATCCGTTCTGAGTGTTTGTATTTGTTTGGAATGGCGGTACTGCTGACACTAAAGTAATTAAAAACATTCCTAAGATCAAAGTCATTAATATTTTTTTCATATTCTTATTTTTTTAAGTCTGATTATTTTTTTATTTCTTCTGCTTGTAAAACTAAAGTCCGGTGTTATTGGTCTGAAGTTTATACCTGTCTTTCTTCTTCCTTTAGGCTTTGATCCCCCAATCTTAAAGAACAAAGCACTAAACGAAGGCGTATAACGTGTTTCTGATTTTCTCGCTCTAACTTTACCGATCCCTGAGTTTAAACTAATTCCGCCCGTCAATCCCGGCACAATAGGCAAAGGTACAGGAGAAGGAGTAAAGCCGTAGTTAATCGCTGGTGTACTGGCTCCATAATAATTAAGTCCACTTAAAGCGCTTGACTGAATTATTTTAACTTTCTTAACTTGTACTTGTTTTATTTTTGTCTTTTCTCTTATTGCTGGTCTTGTTACTGGCTTAGGTATAGTAATAACTGCCGGAGCTGTTTTACTTCTGCTCCGTGATCTTGACTTTGTACTTGTCTGAGGTACTAAAATAGTAGCTTGTCCTAAAGAAGTTTTAATCCCTGTGTCTAATTTAGGCGCTTGAATTGCTACGCTTTGAGTAGCTGACATTTGAATATTAGTTTGTTGCTTTGTTGATCCTGTCTTTTGTGGCGGGATAATTGGCGTTTTTGTTACAGTTACGGGCTTAAGAGTTGTAGGTATTACTGCCTGAGTAGCTCCTGCTTGTGTACTTATTAGCTTAGATCCTGATCCTTTCCCGCCTGAACTAAAAGAACTAAAGCCTTTATCTTGAGTACCTGTAAATATTTTGTTTAGATCGTATTCCCTTCCTGAGATTTGGGGGTTTAACTTATACTTTCCTGAAGGAGAGTAAATAAAATCTCTTGAGCTTTGCCCAGTGTTTAAATTTATATTTGTATCCCCGTAAGTTGTCTTGTAAATTGGGTTTGCTTTACCTGAAACGAAGCTCGTAACTCCTTCCCTTCCTGTCTTAGAAGTTAGGCTCCCGCCTGTTGTTCTGTATCCCTTGTTAAAACTTGAGTAAATAGTACTTCCTTCTTCTGAAGTGTAAACCGTTGAACCCTTAGAAGTTAATACGTCCGAAGTTCCAGCTTTAAACTTAGGGCTTAAGATTTGAGTATAAAAGTTATTTCCTGTTGCTTTGTAACCGCTTCCTGATCCTGCCCCTCTAAATGTATATGGGTTTGTTGTTGATCTTACACCGCTCTTTATTATAGCTCCGCCCCCTCTAATTTCTGTATAAGGCGTTTGAGTTGTACTAAATCCTGAACCCACTCTTTGCCCATTAACTAAAGCCGAACGCTCGTAACCACTTACTTTAATATTTCCACTTGTTGAAGTCCCCCCGTAAACTCTTGTAGTAATTCCCGCTTGATCTGTGTATTTAATACTGTCTATCTTAAATTTAGTTTTTGAATTAAGAGGCTCTGCATAAATCCCGGACTTAATTCTAATTGGAGAAAACCCGCTAAGTGTTTCTGTTGCTCCTGCTTTCCAGCCTAAATTTTTAATATTACTAATTGCTGAACTTGCCCCTTGAGCTACCAAAGGGACTATTACCGTAGCCTGTCCTAAAGTGTCCGGAGAAGTAACCTTCTGCCCTAAGTACTTACCGGGATTTTTAGTAAATTTATATTCGCTTTTAATTGTTGGGTATGTTGCTATTTCTCCCAGTGGTTTATTTTCTGAAAAGTAAAACCTTCTTGTCTTTCCAAATTCCCCTTTATCTAATTGCTCCTGAGTAAATGTTTGTTGTCCTAAATTTACCGCCACAGTACCCCCGAACTCTATAATACCTACCCCCGCCTGAGCTATACCTTGCCCGTATGATTGAACGTTTAACTTTCTCCTTGTACCTTTTGGTAATTCCTTAAAGCTTGTCTTTGCTCCTGTTAAAGCATTAGAATAAATGTTTGAAGAATTAATATTTGAACTAAAGTATTCAGGAGTTAAAGAATACTCTTTCCCCGCGTCTGTTGTCTTTACTGTTACTCCTGCCTGTCCCTCGTATTTTTCCGGGTTAGCTTGAAAGTCTGAAGTTATCCCTTTGTACTGTCTATAAGTTTCTTTACCTGCTAAAATGTTTTGCATATTTGCCTCATAAACTCCTCTTGTATTAATAGCCCTTGTTACGTATGGCGTATTAAAAGCAAATTGTGCTTCTTCTAAAGCGTCCTTAGTATTGTTACTTTCTAATTCCCAGTAAGCCGTACCTGATCCTTTAAGCTTTTTAGCTTCTGCCGGTGTTACGAATAAAGCCCCCATTGAAGCCCCACCTTTTCTCCCTTCTGTACTAACATAGAAAGGCTTACTTGAAGCTTTAGTTTGATTAGTTGGTTTTTCTAAGGCGTAAGACTGTCCGCTTTGTTGGATCTTATTTAATTCTTGTTGTAATTGTGAGCTTGAAGTTTGGTTTGTTGGTTGTAAGGCGCTTTGTTGATTAATTGGGATTGTAGCCGAGTAAGTCCCTCGCTTTGTTATTCCTTGACTTCTTGCTTGTCTAAAAGTTTCTTGTTGTATTTGGTTGGCTGTCTTCCCGTCCGTGAAAGGTACTACTGCGTTACCTATATAAGTAACCTTACCTACTCTTACCCCCCCACTCTTTAATACGTTAATTTCTGTTGGTACTGGTGTAGGTGTTGGAGTTGGTGTACTTGATCCTGAAGAAGAACCGCCCCCGCTTCTTGAAGATCCGCCACTGCTTGAACTTGAAGAATTTGAAGAAGTAGAATTTGAAGAAGTAGAATTTGAACTTGAAGAATTTGAAGAAGACGAAGAAGGAGCCGAAGCTTTAGGCGCTCCGCCCGGTAAAGCCCCCCTGAATACTTTACTATCTATAGCGCTGTACCCACTTTTTACTTTATCTCTGAGCCTTGAAAAAAAACCCATTTATAACACGCCTCTAATTATCATATCTTTTTTACGTAAGCGTTATATAAAAACTTTATGTTTTGTATACACTTTTAATTAATGGTGTAAACACAGAATAAAACGAAATGTTTAAATAGTATTTATTTGTAATTACATTATAAGAAAGAGGCAACAATGACAGACAATAATACCGAAATGGCTTACGACTTACGGCAAAAATACGCCGAAATAGTAGGGCAACATTTAGAAGAAATCTCACGGGCAAGAATAGAGCGAAATTATCCAATTTATTTTAGAACTTTAGAGCATTTATTTACAGTGATTAAACATAAGTTTAAAGCGAAAAAGACTTCAGGAGAAGAAGAAGACGATTACGATTACTCACTACTTAAACAAGATCCTAAAAAGAAAAAGAAAAAAGTAAGCGATCTTGATAGATATTACGAATTAAGACAAAATGCTATTAATATCTCTAACAAGTTCGAAACGGCTTTCTTAGGTCGTACAGAAGATCCGATCGAAATCTCTACTATTGAAAACTCTTTAAGAGAAATAGAAATGTTCTTATTCTATATAATGGATAAAGCTAAAATGTTCGGCGCAGTCGGATATAATGAAGGTATGTAACTATGGTTAAAAAAATGCCCCCTCGATCTGTTCCCTTTCATATTGACGGGATCCTACGTAATCAATTAGACGACGTTAGATATAGAGTTTTAGAAAAAGATTTCGACTTTGTTACAATAGTAGACGGAAGGGAAGGAAGCGGTAAAAGTGTACTTGCCCAACAAATCGGGGCTTACTTAGATCCTAACTTCTCAGTGGATAATATCGTTTTTACCTCTGAAGGCTTTATCAATAAAATTAAAGATCCTAAAGTAAAAAAAGGATCTTGTATAATTTTGGACGAAGCCTTTAACGCTATAAATTCCCGTTCTTCTATGAGTGAAGTTAATAGATCAATGGGGGCAGTAGCTACAGAAATGCGACAAAAGAACTTATTTATTATTATTGTACTCCCTTCTTACTTCGATTTAGATAAACAGTTTGCTATACACCGAGCAAGTAGCTTAATACACGTTTACTTAAAAAACAATGTTGAGAGAGGACAGTATTTAATATTTCCAAGATCTAAAAAATTACACCTTTATTTAAATGGAAAGAAGACTTACAACTATTCTAAACCTAAAAGTCCTTATCCGCCTTGTACCTTTTCCAATCATTACACAGTAGACGAACACGCTTACAGGTTAAAGAAGTCTGAAGCCTTTAAGAAGCGTACGGTTTCTAATCAAGCGCGTAACTGGTATAATCAAAGAAACGCATATATTAAGTATATTTATAACGCCTTAGGATTAACTCAGGAAGAAATAGCGAAAATTCCAACTAACTACGGTATCGTTCCAGTAGGTCAAAGGCAAATCTCAAGAGCTTTAGCTGAGAATTGGGGGGTATAGCTGGGAATACGGGGTTTAGACTTAGACTTTTAGACATATATAATAAATATACTTGTAAAAATGGATAAAATAGGAGAGAACAAACAAAAGGCGAAATTTTTAGGGGTTATTTTGCTGGTTGCGCTTATTGGTTTAGGATCCTTTACTATCTTATTCTCTTATTTATATAACGAAACACTGGAAGGCGGAGCTTGTAATCTTTGTTACGAATTAAATCCCGGTTTGTCTGCCTGTGAAAATTACACCCCTATTAATATAGGAGTGCCGAACTTCTCCGGGTTAGAATTTTACCCCCCCTTAAATTACAATGAAAGAAAAACATAAGCTTATAATTTGGATCGCTTTAGACGTACTCCTTTTAGTTGGACTTATTCTTTGCTTTAGTTACTGGGTAGAAATAAGCGCTACCCTAAAAAGCCCTTGTGTTGTTTGTGCGAAAGGTACACCTAAAGAAGAATGTTTTAGAAATACTCCTCTGCCTCAGTTCCAAATAAACTTTACAGAATTAGAAAACGGAAATAAAATAATAATAAATAATCAAAGTTGATTTAATCTTCTTCTGTATCGATCCCGGTCTTTTCCGCAATCTTATACAAAAGGTTTAAAGCGTCGTTTAGTTTTGCGTTCAATAAACTTAAGTTTACTTCTCGCTCTACAATTTGAGGCTCTGTGTCTTTTTGTTCTGAATGATCTCTCGCCATTAGTTTTTTACCCCCTTATACTTTTTCCTGAAATCTCTTAACCTCTTTATTTGATTTCTGAGATATTGCATTTTTCCTTTTACTTGTCTGATCTCTCTTTTGATCCTTACTTTGTTTCGATCGTTTTCGAGTTCTCTTTCTAAACTCTTAAGTCTTTCTCTTGTACTTTGTAATTTTAGTTTGTATCCGTGAATATTCATTTTCGTATAATAGGCTATTAAGCGAAATATTTTAAACTCTCTCCTCGTAAGGATTAGTAAATTATTTCGTTAAACCCCCCTCTTTTGTTGGAATTGGGATTTTTTTACAGGTCGAAAAATAATAAGCGTCTATTGTTCTCAGATCTGCGAAAGCTAAAAGGTAAGCTTCATTATAATTTATGTGTCCTCTGTTGTTTAAAGTTTTGTATTTTCCTACTAAATCAAACTTCGGTACTTTGAAACAATCCTCATAAAATATAATATCGTGTTCTTTTCTCCAAAAACTAATTTCTTTTGGTTTCATCTTCTTTTACTCCTTTGATCCTTGAAAGCCTTAATTTCTTTACTACACGGCTCAGGGTAAACTCTTTTACCAAATTCTAAGAACGCAATCATTCGAGCCGTCCAATTATGATAAGAACACTCTTTCGGGTGTTTCTTGTAATACTCCTTAGAGTTGATTTCTATTAAGCTAACCTCTTTTTTCAATTTGTAGTTTATGGGCTTATTGATCGTCCCACATTAATTTAGTTAAGTCCTCAGGGTTTACGTGTGTGTAAATCTGAGTTATTTTAATATCGCTATGCCCTAAGAACCTTTGGAGCTGTCGCGTATCCCACTTTTTAACATTCAGGTAATAAGTTGCTCCTGAATGTCTGAGTGTGTGCGGGTGTATATCTTTTCCTAAAACTCTTATGGCGTCCTTCTTAAGAGCATACTGTAAAGCTCTAATTCCTTTATCTTTTGCTTTTTCTGATCCTAACGGAAGCATTTTAATAACTCTTATACATTTTGGATTAATCGGGATCTTTCGATCTTTAGATCTTTTTCCTTGCCTGATATGAATTAATTTAGTATTAAGATCGTAATCTGCTTTTTGGAGCTTCACTAATTCCGAGATCCTTAAACATTGGTAGAAACACATTAAATAAGAAGCTTTGTTCTTCTTCTTAGTCTTTGGATCGTTTACTAACTTGATTAAGTCTTCTTCTCTTATTGTTTCCGGTATTACTAATTTAGCCATTTTCTTTTATTTCATATGTTTTAAAGCTTCTTCAGGAGAAATAAATTTCTTTTCCTGAGGCTTTGTTTGTTTAGTTGGTTTTATTCCCTTTCTCTTTTCTTTACAAGGTACGCACACTTTACGCTTAGCCGAGTACTCCCCGCAATCTTCGCAGTTATACCTCTTAGTCATTGTGAGCCTGTATAAAACAGAATTGCTTTACTGCTACGATATGCGAACAGATCGGCTTAATTTCCGTTTTCCCCTCTTTGTATTCGTTTTCTTTTTTCTTAAATCCTTGACAGGTACAAAAGAACCCGCCTTCTATTGATCTAATAAAGTATGTTGTCTTATTGT